>Ga0209098_1000303_pt1 | contig 55201 bp, 41 predicted proteins | sample AD_JPNHW1_MetaG_FD_184429 | JGI IMG/M metagenome (GOLD analysis project Ga0209098, IMG submission 184429) | Active sludge microbial communities of municipal wastewater-treating anaerobic digesters from Japan - AD_JPNHW1_MetaG (SPAdes) (version 2) | ecosystem: Engineered > Bioreactor > Anaerobic...
AGAAACGATTTCAATGTTGCAGGGCTGAAAGATTTCAGCGGCCCGGTGATCGAACTGGAGAATTTATCCAAGGAAGATACCTACGTCCTGCTCTATAATATCAGGAATGTCTTTGCCTATGTGGATTCTGCAAAATATCTGATTCCCGATCAGGGCATCGAAGAATACCTCCAGCACTGCCAGAAAATGCTGGGGGCTGATTTCTTCCAGACACCCGGGGATATTGTCAAGAGTTTTGTCCGGCTGCTTTCAATCCTTGAACAAAATCCCGGAACCTCGTGGGAAGTCCTGCTGAATAATACACCGGTCCAAAAATCACAGGACATCACGGAAACCTGTGAAAAAAAGGAAGAAAAAAATCCGGAAAATCCTGTTATATCGAAGAACAGCGATGAGCTGGTAACCTTCAAATTGTGATTTTTTAGGAAACCTTCCATGGCAAGAACTGCTTTTTCATTTTTGCATCCGACCATTCAGGAAAAACTTTACAAGATGCGATGGACGGAGCTGCGGCCAATTCAGGAAGATTCCATACGGGCTCTGTTCACGACAAATGACAACCTGATAATCGCTGCAAAAACGGCTTCCGGAAAAACCGAGGCCGCATTTCTCCCGATTCTCTCACAGATCGTAGAAAAGAAAGGTGGGGGTATTTCGGTCATCTACGTAGGCCCGTTAAAAGCTCTCATTAACGATCAGTTCCAGCGTCTTGAAAAACTGTGCGAACTCGCAGAAATACCGGTGTTCAAATGGCACGGGGATGTTGGGAGCAGCGGGAAGAAAAAATTCCTGAAAAATCCATCCGGAGTTCTCCTTATCACACCGGAATCGATCGAATCTCTTTTTATCAATCATTCAAACGAACTTTCACACCTTTTTGGCTCTCTTTCGTTTATCGTCATCGATGAGATGCATTCATTTATCGGAACCGAACGAGGAGCGCACCTGAAAAGCCTGTTGTCCCGAGTCATACACAAGAGCTCGGCAGGCGTCCGGCTCGTTGGACTCTCTGCGACGTTCGGTGATCCTGAACTTGTAAAAAAATGGCTTCTCCCCCGAAACCCGGAATCGATAAAAGTAATTTCAGATCTGACAGAACAGAAAGACGTCAAATACCAAATCCGCAGTTACGTTCTCGAAACGCCATCAACGGATAAATCTTTAAAAGAGAAAGAGATGACCTCTTTGCTCATAGTCGATATCATCCATTATTTCTATGGGAAAACGGCCCTGATATTTGTGAACAGTCGCGAACTCCTTGAGTTCTATACGGACAGCACGAGAGCATACCTAGAACGAAAGGGATTACCGGATTGTTTTAGGATTCATCACGGGTCGCTCTCGAAAAGCGAACGCGAAGATACCGAAGATGCCCTGAAATCGAACCGGCCCACAGCTACATTCTGTTCAAGTACGCTGGAAATGGGAATCGATGTTGGGAATGTTTCCTGCATCGGACAGATCGGAGCTCCGTGGTCGGTGAATTCTCTGACTCAACGTCTTGGGAGGAGCGGACGCAAGGAGGGAGAACCGTCAATCCTGATAATGTTCATTGCGGAGAAACCCTCAAAAGAAGATTCTATCATAGATCGATTACATCCAGAACTTCTCCGTGCTGTGGCGATGTCTGAGTTGATGATCGAAAAATGGAACGAGCCTCCACAGATTGGATTTTATCATTTTTCTACCTTGATCCAGCAAATAATGAGTGTCATCGCAGAACACGGTGGATCTACGGCCAGTGATCTTTTCACCACCCTCATACAAAACGGGGCTTTCCAGACCGTGAGCCAGGAGGATTTTCTCCAGATTTTACGGAGCATGGGTGCCGCCGATCTGATTGAACAGGATGAGAGGGATGTACTGATTCTAGGTCTTGAGGGGGAGAAAATTGTCAGGAACTTTGAATTCTACTCTGCGTTTACAACACCCCGGGAATTCAGTGTTATCCATAAGGGTGGAAAAATCGGCAGCATTCAGTCTGCCCCGGATCTTGAAACCCGCAGGTTCCTGATTCTTGCCGGGCGTCGATGGGAGATCATTGAGATTGATTTCAAGAGAAGTGAGATCCTTGTCGAACCCTCGAAGGGCGGGAAAGTTCCGAAATACTATGGCGGGGGCGGTGCGGAGATTCATCCCAAAATCCGGGAGAAAATGCGTGAGATCGTCACTTCCGATTACGTTCCAACGTACCTCAATCCACAAGCACAGTCCATGATAAGGGAAGCGCAACATGCAGCCCGGGAAGCCGGACTCTTGAAAAATCCGTTTGTTATTGATGGAAATTTCACGTACTGGTTTACCTGGACCGGTTCGGCAAAACACCGGACGCTTTTCACCTTGGGAAAAGAATTTGCCGGAATGCATGTAGAGGATGAGGAGATTGCATTGAAATTCAAAGGTGTATCTCCATCACAGATTCTGGAAAAATACAACACGATACTTGCAGCATGCCCACCGGCGGTAGAGATTGCGGAAAAGTTTCAAGGCCGCACGAGTGAGAAATACGATCAATTCGTACCGGAGAATCTTCAGATTGCTGAATATGCGAAGAGGTATATTGATACAAAGATTTTACTCTTGTAAATTTTCAATAAAAAACCCGAATTCTTTTCAAATAAAAAACAAATTGATCTAATTTTGTTCTGGTTTATATAATGGAAGAGTTTCTATTGCAGAATCACAAACAACTACATCGATATCCTGTGCTTCAGCTTCTTGTTTGATCCGACGAGCATCCTTCTTTAATTGAGTGGAAGCAATTAATTTAGCACGTTTTTCCAACGGGGGATTCATTTTGTCGGATTTTTCAAATTCTTGTGTTTTTTCAAGAATATCTTCTGGTAAATTTTCACACGCGTTTAAAATGTTAATAAACTCTCCGCAGAAGTAACTATCAATTTGAACTCGGCGTTTCGTCGCATGCGCAAATTTTCCGATAACACGGCAGATATTTTCGCGTTCTTCTGGACTGAGCTGCTCTACAAATTCATAATTTTCAATTTTCTTTAAGCTCAATATAACCGGTTCGAGAGTATCTAGTGAGACAATAAACACTTGGTATTCCGCGAGGTTATAATAAAATTGTTCAATGACATCGACTGTGTTTGATGGAATTACGAGAAACAGGGATTTATTAACATCTTTTTCTTTGACATATTTTTTCAATTGTTCTGTTTGATTTTTGATATACGTAGGGAAATTATTTAGATCATCTGAAGAGGGGCTTTTTGCATCGAAAATTATGTATTCGCCGGCAATTTTTAGGGTATTATCGGGTTTTCCTTTGAATGGTGTCTGTTCTTTGTTTATGTATTCTATCTGGTGGCGGGTACAGGTTCCACGAATCATTTCCTCAACGTTCTTTTCATGTACTTTCCATGTGGCACACATCCGTTCGAATTGATTTTTAATTTCTTCTTCACGTTCACTTTGAATTCGACGTCTATCATCATCTAATTGCTTTTTTAGTGAATTGAGCTCAGTAATTTTGTGCTCATATTGTTCTTGGGCTTGTTTTTCTCCATCTTTAAATGCTGACAATTGTCGCTCGTTTTCGATCTTATCTTTAATTAACTGTTGATTCTCGTTATGTTTGATACTTAATTCATTTTCCAATTCTCTAACACGTTTAAAATTTTTGTTATCTGACTCTTTAAGACCCCCCAATTCATTTTCTTTTTCTTGGATTTTTGTATGATATAGTTCAACTGAAGTTCGGAACTTTTCTGTTTCTTTTTCAAGCTCAATAATTCGCTTGGAATTTTTTGAATCTGCTTCTCTTAATGCACCGAGTTCATTTTCTTTCTCTTGGATTTCTGCATGATATTGTTCAATTGAAGTTCGGAACCTTTCTGTTTCTTTTTCAAGTTCAACAATTCGTTTGGAATTTTTTAAATCTGCTTCTTTTAATGCACCAAGTTCATTTTCTTTGCTCCTTAATTCTTGGTTAATATTTTCGCTCAAGTTTTTGAGTGCGTCCTTCTCTCTTTGTAATTGGAAAAATTGATCTTTTTGATTTTCCAAATTCTGGCAAATATTGTCCGTTCTGATTTGAGCATTCTTATTTTGTTCAGATAATTCCCCTAATTCACGACTTATCGTCTGGAATTCAGTAAATGCAACTGAGTTTACTTTATCAATTTTTCCCCACTTAAATATTCTATCAAAAAAGCTGAATGATTTAATAATCTCAAACAATGCCCTTATATTATCTGTTGAAGAAATTACCGTATTTATCGCCTTAAATGAGAAAACGATTTATTGTAATAAATAGATTTTGAAATTAATTTTTGTTTTTTAGAAATATTATACTAATTAGAAATATTTTGATTAATTTCCTCCTCTCCTTATAACTACTGTACACAATTAATTGTTGAATGCCACAATTAATGTCCGTTTTGTTGACAGAGTTTTTGTCCGCTTAAAGATAATTTTCTGCTTTTGTTGAAATTGATTTTGTTGTGATAGACTGATACCGGAGTCACCAAATCCAAGATCTCATGCTTTCGCCAGTTGTTGTACTAGCAGTCGAAAGTCCAGAGTTCCCGTTTGAAGTGGCTTAACGAGTGAAATTCCTTGAACCGAAGTCCTCCGCCCAGCAAATCACGTAGCCAATAACGCCCTTTTTTAGCCCCCACCCCATACACTAACCCCTCCAAAAAACCGTGGCCCTTAAAAGCCCGCTATTTTGCAGGTTTAAGTGCCCTTAAAATTGCCCTGTTTTAAAAAACAGCCCCAAATCAACAGATTTTCCGTGGGTGTGGACATCGTTTCCTGTGGAACCGGAAAACGGGATCGCCGGATTGCCAATCCGGGCTCGTATTGGGCTTGTTCGAGATATGGTTTTTGGGGGGTCGGGATGGGGACCCGGAACCGGATCCACCCAGATTAACTGTATATCTGCCGGGTAAATCCGGGCACGATACGGCCCCGGATTACCTCTTCACACCTCCACTTTCCGGAATTTTGTGCGTAATTTGGTGCAGTTTTACACACTTTTTCCGAAATCCCAATATACTCGTGATTTACGGCAATCCGGGCATATTACGAGGATTTACAAAACGCTTTTGTACGCTTTTGTGAGGCGAAACTTAGGGCTGACTAGGTAACAGTAGGGTCAAATGAAAAGAAGGCCTCTTTTGGGGGTTGAAAATTATCCCCGTTTTTCCGTAGATATCGACGGTAATCCCCCATGGGATGAAAAACTAACCGGTTCCTTTGACTCGTCAGCCATCTTTGCAAGCAGGACTGAAATTTGGGGCTCGATCTCCGGAAGATCTTGTTCGATCACATTCCAGACAATCGAATAATCGATTCGGAAATATCCGGCACTCAAGATCGCACGACTTGCAACCCATATCAATTGTGAGAGATTTGGAATCGGGCGAAGCATGCTGCACAGGATTTTCACGATCTTCATCACATTGTCACATCCCATCGGTTGCTGTATTATCACGGTCGATGCAATACACCGTGCTGTTGATTTTTACAAAAAGTTTGCATTCAAGCATGCTAGATATTCGACTTGATGGGGAAATCGGATTGTGGTGATGGGCGGTTATAACGTTATCTTGGTTTTTTCCTGCCTGAAATTTTTACTTGAAAGAAATTTTTTTGAGTAAATTTTGAGTAGGTGTAATGTTTTTTTAGTTGGACTGCCTGTTGTTCTAGCCAAGGTTACACCGGCCCCTTAAACAGTAGGGACAGAGGTCTGCCAATTGCGTTTCCTTACTGATGCAAGGAGGTCATAGGTCTTTTGGCGGTCAGCCTCGACTATATATTCTATCGGAATTGTAAATCTTTTCCCATTGATTAATTCGAAAATAATTGATACCACAAAAAAATCAGGTTCAGAAGTCAAGGTTATGTCATCAGTATCATTATTCATGTAGCAGAGATTCTTGACTCTTGAAAACGGGAGTGCATAGGTAATTTTCCCTTGTGTATTCTCGAGATATAATCCAGTTGAAGTAATAATGATCTTGACAATGTGCCAAAAGGTTATCTGGGTTTTAATGGATAAAAGACAGATGGGGCCTAAAAATATGGTTCCAATGGCACCAAAAAAGCCAGCAATTCCAATAAATGGATGCGAGATATGAAGGGTATAGTGCAGGAAGAGGTATCCGAAGAACATAGGTCCAAAGACGATAAATAAATCAAAATCCTTGTATCGTTCAAGAGCGATCTCGCCTAGTATGTCCTTTGGCCGATTGACCCGTTCTTGTGGTGTATTGCCGATCATACCCGCTTCACCTATGCACCAGTATCTTTCTGTTCCATTGCGAAGGAAGGATCGGAAATAATTTGAAGGCCGGTCGCCGGGTACGAAAGGATACTCCGATACTGATAATCACCCTTTGTTTTTTTCCTATTACGATCGGTCAGAGATCAATCCATGAAAAGATGAATTTTTTCGACATATACTATAGTTCTCTCTATTTTTATCAAGGAGATATTGAGTAGTATTGTGAATTGGCTGCATTATTCCATAAGATTGTATAATACCGGGTCACTATTCATCTCCGTTGAAGGGATTCCGGAATATTGCGGTATAAATCCCAGATATTGTTAATGTGATCCCCGGTTAGGAAGACCTCGGCAGCTTACCCGGCTATCTCTCAACCCAGATCACATCAGCTTCGACATGTGGCCGGATGTACCGGTCAAGCCCTTCCCGAGTGACGAGGTCGACATTGCGCTTGAAAAGCGCTTCAAGATAATCCGCAAGACTGACAAAATTTCTTATCGTCGCGTAGCCCTCTGCAAAATCTACAAGCACATCGATATCGCTTCCCGGTCGCTGCTCGCCCCGGGCAAACGACCCAAAGATGCCGATCCGTTCCACGCCGTACCGCGAGCGGAGAACCGGGGCTGCTGCTGCAAGTTTTTTTACGACTGCATTCTTGCGTGGACGCGGTGCTGCAAGTTCGGGCATGCGAAACGTCTCCTTCGAGTTAGGTGTTGGCGATTCTGGTACAATAAGGATATGGTTTAGAGGTAAACTTGGATTTTAATCCCGTCCGATCCGACGGGTTTTAAAAAAAACGGCTCTGTAGAAATCATTTCCACTTCATCAAAACGTATTTGAGAAGGTGACCCCCTCTCCCCCAGAGGGGGAGGCAGCCCAAGGGGGCAAGCCCCCTTGACTCCTGTATATTGAAAAAAAAATTTCCTGTTGCCTCCCGTGCACAGGCTTGCTCCCCGGGGCGAGCCTCAAGGCGGCGGCGAGCGCCCGGGGTCCCATCGTAACAAAACTAAAAAATTTCTATCAGGTTTTCTACAGAACCGAAAAAACAATTCAAATCGTTTCAGAAACGAATCGTTAAAAATTCCCCGCTCTCAGTGAAATACAAAAACCCGGCCACCTTCTCTCCCTTCACCAGCTGCCCCGCCGCCTCACAGTACACCCTCATCGAAATCCGGTACTCCTCCGCAACCGCAGTTTCCTCCCCCGGCCCAACCGCCTCCGACTTATAATCAATCACAACCCACGACCCATCCGCCATCTCACACAGCCGGTCGATCTTCCCGGTCACCCGTTTTCCTTCAAAAGAAACAGAGAACGGCAGCTCGGCAAACGACCGCTTCACCCGCTTCATGAGGTCGAATGCAAAAAACGCAGCCCGGATCTCTTCGCACTGCCGGGCATTCTCTGCCGAATATTCCCCAGACTCTTCGAGCACTGCCTTTGCATCCCGGCCCCGGAGGACTTCGTGGATGATCGTCCCGCGTTTCTCGCTTGGAACAATATTTGGTAAATACTTCGGCCTGCCATGCTCCCGCTTCGGCCGGGGCCCGGACATCTTCTCTTCGTACTCCGAAACCGAAATCTCCCGGTTGGGATCCGGTTCAGGCACAACATCCGGCTGTACCCGTTTCCCAGCCTGTCCTTTGCACTCTTCCGGCACAATCACAAGTTCCGGTTTCGTGCCCGCCATCTCCGCCGCGATCGCGGCCGGGTCGGTAAGGATCGAGAGGCGGAACGGGGCGATGCCGTTTCCGGGATCGAGCGTGAGCCCGCCGGAGTTTATGGTCGCTGCCGTAATCCCCAGTGTCGCACAGACCCATTCGATTCGGGTCTTTGCGAAGGGGAGGCTGATCCCATCCGGATCCTCCGGCATCGTGCCGCTCATGAACAAGTGGTCGCGGGCCCGGGTGAGTGCCACATAGAGGAGCCGTTTTTTCTCGGCCAGTTCTTTTGCCCGCCGCACTTCGTGAAGTGCAGCAAGGACCGGACCTTCTGCCGGAACAAAATTGTTGTCCGGGTCCAGGGCCTTGATCCCGACAATCTTCGGGTCATCGCCGATCATGATCGTTTCCGGCCGGTCCCTGTAAGACACGCCCATATCCGGCACAAAGACAATGGGGAACTCTAAGCCCTTTGCCGCGTGGACGGTCATGATGTTGACCGCATTTTCCGCAAGCGCATCGAGATGTGCTTCTCCCTCCCGTTCTTCCTCGTCCATCGCGAGCCGGAGTTCCGCGACAAGATCGGCAAGTCCATAGAGCCCCTGTTCCTCCCGTGCCCGGACAATCGCGACAAACTTCTCGATGTTTGCAAGGACCTGTTCCCCGTCCGGCATCGCACCGTAGACCGTGTAGACCCCGGACTCCGAAAGGATCTTTCGCACGAGAACGACAAGCCCGGCCCGGCCGGCATACTCCTGCCACAGGCATATGAGCCGGACTGCCCGGGCCGCCGGCGGGTTACCGGTCTTTTCTGCATATTTTTTGAGTTTTCCAAAAAATGTTGCGCCTTTTTCAAGCGAGACAAAGAAGAGTTCCGCGTCCGAGAGCCCGAAATAGGGTGAACGGAGGGCCCCGGCAAGACTCACGTCGTCATGGTTGTTCAACAGGAACGCGAGCAGGTTTGTAAGATCGCAGATCTCCTGACGGGAATAAAACCCGGTGCCGCCGTGAACGTAATACGGGATGCCGTACCGGGACAAAAACGCGACATAGTGCGGGAGGTTCGTGCGCTGCTCTAGAAGGATTGCAATATCGCCGTACCGGGCTTCCCGTACCGTAAACGTGTGGTCCGGCTGCTCCTCGTACACATCAGCCGGCGCAGATACAACAAGACTCTGGATCCTCCGGGCCACCATATCAGCCTCGTTCTTTTTTGTCACAGCGCTCATCTTATCTTTTGCCGGGAGCATCAGTTCGATAGTCCCTGCATGATCTTTCCGGGCCGGCGACGGGACAATCGGTTTGTACGCAAACTCCCACGGTTTTTTCGCAGATGAAAAAAGCCGTGAGAAAAGAATGTTTGAAAGCCCGATGACAGCACCGGTGCTCCGGAAACTCGTGTCGAGATCGACAGTCGAACCGCTGCACGCCGATTCGATAATCTCCTGCGCCGCCTTAAAGCGTGTCACGTCCGCGTCGCGGAAAAGATAGATCGACTGCTTGGGGTCGCCGACGATAAAGAGCCGGTCCCGGTTCTCATCCAAATTCCCCACGAGCGCACGCACAATATCAAACTGCGCCGGGTCGGTGTCCTGGAACTCATCTACGAGAATATACCGGTACCGCCCGGCAAAATGCGTTGCGACAAGGTCCGGATGATCGAGGAAGAGTTTCCGGGCAGAGAGAACGAGGTCAGAGAAATCGATTCCCCCCTCTGCGGCTTTCCCTGCCCCGACAAGGGCAAGGTATCGCGGGAAGACAAGGGAAAGGTTGTGCAGGAGTACAAGCGAACCGGAAACAAGCGGATCGGCCGGCTCGACCGTCAGCCGGAAGAGCGGATTTTTCTGTTTGAGGATAGCGACAAGACTGTTTCGCGTCGCCCGGAATCGGGAGAGGTCGTCTGCCTGCCAGACTTTTTTGCTCCCTCCTTTTGGTGCCGGTTTATCCAGAATTTCCATCGCCGCATCCCGGAACCGAACGTCGTCTGTATACTGCGAAAGCGCCACGAGTGCCGGCCGGATTTCCGCGAGATATTTTACGGCATTGTCATCAGATCCGTTGTATGCGTCATAAAACGCAAGCAGAGTCCTGACAAGCCCGGAAAAATCCCTGTCCAATGCCAGTGCTTCGATTTCAGCGTCCCGGAACGCATGGACCTTTTCCTGCCAGAGTGCAAGAATTTCTTCGTCACCCGCAGAAAGTGCGTCAAAGAATTTCTGGTATGAATCACGCTGCCCGTACATCGAAAGGAGCATCGATTTGAGCGTGAAGGCATCAAAGACCGAGAGCAGCCGGACCACTGCCGCGTTCGCCGGTTCCGGCTGCATCCTTTGCGTGAGTTCGTCAAATGCATCAGCGTGGATCCGGGCCATGGTCCGTTCGTCAAGAACAGCAAAACCGGGATCGAGTCCGGCTTCCAGCGGGAACTCCCGTAAGACCTGTGCGCAGAACGAGTGGAAGGTCTGGACAGGAGCAACAAGGAAATCGTCAGCGGCTTTCTCCCATTTCGGCCCGGACTGCTGCGAGAGCTCCTTTCGTATCCGGTCTTTCATCTCCGCCGCCGCTTTATCCGTGAAGGTCAGCGCAAGGATCTCCGGGACAGGCACGTTCTTTGTCCGGACGAGATCGATATACTTCTGGACAAGAACATACGTCTTTCCCGTCCCGGCCCCGGCGGTAACGACCATGCTTTTTGTGTGGCTGGTGATTGCCTCTTTCTGCCGGTCTGTTGCAGCCATTATGCAGCCTCCCCGTTCCGGAACAACCGGGCCGGATCGAAACGGCAGACGGATTTGTACTCGCAGTATTCATTCGGGCATTTCTCTGCAACCGGCAGCGGGAAGTTCCCGGCCCGGATCTGGCGGATGGCTTCTGCCGCTTTGGCATGGGAATTCAGGAGCATTTCACGGAAATCCGGTGTCGCTTTCGGCCGTGAGGACTGGATCAGAGACCGGCCCGGTTCATCGAGCAGCACATACTTGTTCTCAATCTCCCTGCGGATGTGGCAGAATCCTGCGGCAACGCCGGTCTTTCCGGAGATCTTTTCAAACGCGAGGAGATAGAGCGGCAGCTGGAGTGCGGTCCCTTCAGTTATCTCAATTACGCCGGCAAGTTTTGCACCGGTCTTGTAGTCCCGGATAACAAACTGCCCGTCCGGCGTCTGGTCGATCCGGTCGATCCGGCCCTTGATCCGGATCGTCTCCGTCCCTTCGCGGCCGGATAATTCCACAGGCCCGGCAACTGAAGCCGGATCGTCAGCATCTTTTGGCGGCATCCCGAACGCGAGCTCGAAATAAGCCGGTTCAAGCGGGGATTCTGCTTCTCTTATTTCGCAGTCAATGAACTGTGCAAAAATTCCCGGCCCGGCCTCTTTTCCGCCAAGCATCCGGATGCAAAGAGCTTCCCAGGCAGGGCTTTCAAACGTATTTTTCGCAAGTTCCCGTGAAGCAATTTCTGCCATGAGCGTTCCGGCATCGGTAAGTTCTGAGGGGAGAATCCTGGAATGCCCCTGTTCCATCCAGCGCCGGTAAAACGTGGAAAGCACAGCATGAATAACCGTGCCCCGCTCACTTGCGGAAAGACTTGTCACAACATCGGGAAGCACGGAGAGGCCAAGGACGCGGAGAAGGAAAAACCGGAACGGGCATGCAGTATATGTCTCAAGTGTCGTCGGAGAGTAGACATGCAGGGGACTGTACCGGTCAAAAAGGACTGCTGAAACCATCTCGTTACCGGACAATACGCCGTCAAAGACCGAGTCTGCCGCACCCTGCCGGTAATACCGTCCGGTATTGATCCGGCCGGTAATTTCATCGATCATGCAGTCGGGCGGCAGGAACGATAGCGCCATGCAGATCTCTCCTCCCGCCACAAGCGCCCCGGCATGTACCGCCCCGGCTTTACCGGAAAAGTCAGGTGCCCGGTCACCGTCACCCCACGGGACTGTCGCCATCTTCTCTTTTACCTGTTCAAGAAACGCGGAGGACAGAAGCGGGGTTTCCCCATCCGAGAGCGGTGCGGAAAGATACAACCTGCCGGTTGCAGAAAGAAGGGCCGCGACAAAATAATACCGGTTCTCATCAAGGATTTCCGACAGCGACCGCGTCCCCATCCGGGCGTTTTCGAGCGTGTTTGTAAACGGTATACGTGTGGTCAGCCGGGGCATGTCGCCTTCGGTCAGTCCCGCGACAAAAAGATACGGGAACTGCTGGTGGGCACATTCGCGGAGACCAAGTAAAGAAACACCGGCCCGGTCGCCGTCCGGGTAAATGTCGGTTTCCTTTGCCAGTGTGGAAAGGATCTGCCGGAATTCGGCGGTTTCGATCCTGCGGTCGCCAAGGATGCCGGCCATCGCATCAAGCCGGGCAAGGCATACAAAAAAACTTTCAAACCCCCGGGACTCTTCATTTCGGAGGGAATCGTCCGGGAAACAAGGGAGCCGGTCCAGTCCCCATCGGGAGAGGAAATTCAGGTAAGCCGCCCGGTGCTCTGACAGGGTTTTTCTCCCGTCAAGTGTTGAAAGGTCGGTAAGCACCGGAAGGAGCCGGTCCCGCACGCGTTCAACAGCATCCTGAGTAACCGGTATACCCGGACCGTCAACATCTTCACCCAGCGCAAGCATCCGTTTTGTGAGCCGGTCAAGTCCGTTTGTCCAGTTCACAAGGCCCTTGTCGATCTGTGCAACACGGGAGACAAGGTCTGCTTCACCGGGATCCGGATCGGGGCCAGCTGCCGGTATATCCGGGGCACCAGACCCGGGAGCCGGATAAGCAGGCGCCCGTTTCCGGTTCACAAAATACGGGTTTCCAATAAACCGGATCACGTCTTCGCGTACAAACTGCCCCGCCGGAATTCCGGGAATCTGCGTAAGGAATTCAACGACCGGGATATGAGAGACCGGGATGCCAGTTGCGGTTGTCCACGGGATGTTAAAATCTGAAAAAATTTCCCGGACAAGCCCCGCCGATTCCCGGACTTCCGGGAATGCAACCGCAATATCTGAAAACGGTACTCCGTTTTCGTGGAGCCGGCAGATCTCCTCCGCGATACCGGCGACTTCGGCATATCGCGTGGGAAACGTTGCAGCCCGTACCGGTTCTTTTGTCTCAATTTTTTCACAATTCCGGGAAAAAAGCCCGGCGAGTGGCAGGTCTGCCGCAGCACTTTCTTCGGTTGTTACCGGGATGCCGGACTCTTCGAGCCATCGCCCGGCTTTGTTTTTGGATGGACTGCCAGTGGGATCTTTTGGGACGACAACCGTGCAGGCATCAGCCACAGATGCGACCGCCCGGATAAGGTCCTGTTCAATAGGCAGCGGTTCGTAGAGCCCGTACACAAAGACCTGCCCGAATGCCCGAAGATCCGGGTGATCGCGGATATGCCGGGCGACCTGGTCAAGGACAGTATCAGAATCTGCAAGATCGTGCGAACGGAGATACTCTTTATAGGAGTTTACCACGATCCCGATCTGCCTGGTCTTCTCGCTCGATAGATCACCGAGCACATCCGGGTAAGCGATCATCCGCCGGGTAATCACGCTGATAAAATCCCGGAAGTTTTCAATAGCCCCTGATGATGGCCGGCCCCCGGAAAAAAAGAGCGGCAGCTCCTTTTTGTGATCTATTATGATCTGCGAAAGCAGGATTTTTGATTCCGGTTTTGAGAGGAGCCGGGTTGTTGTCCGGTGCTCTTCGAAATATGAAAAACAAAGGTCATCCGGCGTGCAGATCCGGGTGGGAATGATGGGAATATTTTTTCCTGCGCAGGTTTCCCGTGCGGTCCGGACGAGACGCCGGGTGGGGAGGATAAGCCATGTCGAAAACGGATCGGCTGCCGAAGCAGAGATAAACCGGTCGATAAAAGCACCGGGTCCCTGTTCCGGAAGGCCGCGGACGATATGAATGGCTGACATGAGATTATCGTTAGATGTGCATTGCCGGAATGTTAATGATGCGATTTTTGGTTTTATGCCGGCCCAATACATCCGGGCCCGGTAAGCCGGCTCCGTCCGCCCCCGGTCTTTTCGACCTGGATCTGGACCGGTATCCGCTCTTTTAATGCCGGGACATGTGAGATGATCCCGATAATTTTTCCTTCCTGCCGGAGCGAGGAGAGCGTCTCAAGCGCCGTCTCAAGGGTATCTTCGTCAAGCGTCCCGAACCCTTCGTCCAAAAACAGCGAATCGATCCTGACATTGTGGCTTGCCATGCCGGAGAGGCCGAGTGCAAGCGCAAGACTCACAAGGAACCTTTCCCCACCGGACAGGTTTTTTGTCGTCCGGATTTCCCCGGCCTGGTAATTATCAATTATGTCAAGGTCAAGCGGGGAATTTTTGTCCCGCACAAGGAGATAACGGTCGCTCATTGATCGAAGGTGTCGGTTGGCCTGCACCACGAGCCGTTCAAAGGTCAGGCCCTGTGCAAAAACCCTGAACTTTTTCCCGTCGGCAGAACCGATAAGGTCGTGGAGTTTCTCCCATTTTGTGAATTCTATTTTCTGCTGTGCGATCTTTTCTGCAAGAGCCCGTCTTTTTGCCAACTGGTCGTCATACTGTTCGAGTTTTGTCCGGATCCTGCCGATGTCTATCTGGAGGGCAGTCACCGAGTTCTTGTCGTTTTCGATGGCAATTGCAAGGTCTTCGCGTTTTTCCTGTGTCAGGGCCTGCTCCCGTTCTTCGGAAATTTTTTCTGTCCGTTCCTTTAAACCGGTGGCAATCTCCGTTTCATCCCGGACAAGATCCGCTTCGAGCTGTTCAAGTCCTGCAAGTTGTCCGGGCACAAGCCGTGCGGAAAGGAACTGCTCTTCACTGGTAAAACCTGATCCGGAAAGTGCGTTTGAAAACTCCAGTTCCTTATCGTCAAGCAGCGGAATACGGCCGGTAATTTTCGAATGAAGTTTTTTTATCTGGTCTTCACAGGAAGTTTTCCGTGTGTATGCTGCATTTTTTGTATCCGTTGCTGTCAACAGTTCCTTTTCAGCCGCTTCCACCAGCCGGGCAACCCGGGCTTCTTCAGCAGCAGGATCTTTTTTGCCATAGATCTCCCGGCGTTTTTCCAAATGATCTTTTAAATCCGCATAAATCCCGGACAGGATCGCGGATACTTCTGCAAGACTTTTTTCTGCTGCAAGAAGGAGCGAACGGTTCTTTTCAGCCTCCGCTTCGCACCGCTGCTGTAATCTTTCCAGTTCCTGCTTTTTTGAGAGGTTTGCCGTATATTCATCGCGGCGTTTTTTCAGGTCAGCAAGGACCGTGCCTGCCAGTTCTGTGCTGAAAAGTTCAATACCGTATTCCTGCAGCACCTTCAGGATCGCGACCTTATGCGAGGCATATTCCGCCTCGGTTTGTCTGGCTTCTTCTGTAATGCGGTCCCTGTCATGGATTTTTGTGTCGCGGTAAGACTCAGTTTTTTCGCACTCCGAACGGATCACCGCGAGGGCATCTTTTTCCTTGTTTACCCGATCTTCGGCAAGCCTGATCTCCCGTTCCTTTTCTTCCGCACGGGATAATGTCTCCCGGGTTTTTTCCAGTTTTGCAGTGCAATCGTCAAGCGCTGAAGTAATGGCGGATTTGGGGTCTTCACTCGTTATAAGACCAAGATTCCGGCATTCATTTTCAAGTTCAGGTGTTACCTTCCCAATCTTCTGCACAAGCACCAGCCGGGCAGCTTCCCCGGCCCGGATCTCCGCGTCGATCCCTGCACGTTTTGCTTCGCACTCCCGGATGCTTTTTTGGATTTCCTCATGTGTTTTTTTGAGTGCGTCATGCTCCTGCTGTGCGCTGTCAAAAACCGGAGCGGCGCCGGAACAATACGGGTGATCTACCGAACCGCAGAGCGGGCATGGTTTTCCCAGAGCGAGTGTTTTCCGTTCCGCTTCAAGGCTTTGGACCCGGGTAAGGAGGAGCAGTTTATCTTCGGAAATTTTTACCATCCTTGCCGAAGTTTCCAAATCCTTTTGCAGGCGGGCGTACCGCTGCTCCTCATCTGCCCGTAAAGCACCTGCTGCTGAAATTGTTGCAGCAAGCCTGTTGCGCTCCGCAGTGTCTTCAATAAGACGTGAAACACTGTCAAGAAGCGACCGGAGCCGGGTTTCGCGGTCTTTTATCTCGTCAGCAAGCGCCCGTAATGCGGAGGTGTCACGCCCCCCGGAGATTCCTGCAAATTCCTTTTTTTCCCGTTCTGCGTCTGCAACTGCGTCCTGCACTTTTTTTGCGGCTTTTGCCTGCCCCGCATTTCTTAAAAGGAGGATCTGCTCGGCATCGGCAAGCGCATTCTTTACTTTGCGCAATTCATCCTGCTTTTTTTCAGCCGTTTCCCCGGTGATACATACCTGCCGGATGGCAGATTCGATACCGGAGAAGGACTCAGCCAGTTTCTGGTCAGCGGCATGTGTTTCAAGATACGCTGCCGCCGCCAGAAGATCATTTTTGATTTCTTTTAACCGGGATTCAGCGGAACAAATGGCCTCTTTATACACGCCGATTTGTTTGTCAAGTCGCCGTTTTTCTTCTTCGCGCTCGTCCCGTTTTGTTGCAGTTTCCCGGATCCGGGTATCGAGTTCGCGGACATTTTTTATAATCTCATCTTCGCGTTTTTTCTCAAGAATTGCTGCGTCCCGTTTCTCCTGTGCTGACTGGCAAACCTCAAGCGAGCCCGTATAAGTCGCATCAAGCCCCGCAAGCTGCCCTTCACAGGATCTCTTTTCAGCCGTATCGCTTTCCTGTTGTGCCCGTAATGCGGAAAGCCCGGAACAGATACCTTCAATGTCACGGGCTTTACGGGCCCAAAACAAGGCATCAAGATCCTTTTTGGAGTTTTCCCGGCGGGCAACAACGGTCTTTTGTCGCTCCTGCAACCGGGAGATCTCCGTTTCAAGTGATGCAATCGTGTCCAGCCACGCAGCCGCAGCCTCAAGGTTTTTACAGTGAGCGAAGATTTCTGTAATTTCTTTTTCGTGCTGGTCTATTTCCCCACGATACTCCAGTTCCTGTTCCGGCGAAATCACTTCAATGGTGTCAGACTCGTTTTTTAACGTATCAAGCGTGGTTTTCTCGCGGTTATAGCGCTCGTGGACCGCAACCGAGATTTTCCCGTAGATTTCCGTACCGGTAATTTTCTCGAGAATCGGCGCACGTTCTTCTGCTTTTGCGTCAAGGAACGTGGCAAAATCACCCTGTGCAAGCAAAATGGACCGGGTGAACTGCTGGTAATCAAGACCGGTGACCTCGGTGACTTTCTGCTGCACTGCCGCCTGTTTTGATTCTAAGGGTATGCCGGTTTTTACGTCAACGATCTCGTGCTTCGGGGACTGGAGATCGCCTTCCGGTTTTTTGTGCGCCCGGTTCTGGCTCCATGTGCAGCGGTACTGGCCCTTATCGGAGACAAATTCCACTTCGGAAAAATATTCCCCGGTCTGCCGGGACATGATCTCTCCGGCGTTTTTTGAGATCTTCCCCAGCCGGGGTGTCCTCCCGTAAAGGGCAAGGGAGATTGCGTCAAGGATAGTGCTCTTCCCGGCGCCGGTGGGACCGGTGATTGCAAAGATCCCCGATGATACGTATTCCGGGTCGGTAAAATCGATCTTCCATTCACCGGCAAGGGAGTTCAGGTTCTTAAAACGAAGAGACAGAATACGCATTTTTCCCTCACTCTGCGAGTGTGTCCTCTTCGTTTGTTTCCTCTAGGATTTCTGTAAACGTGTCCATCAGTTCCTGTTGTTCTTCCCCCGGGATTTCCCTTGCAACCATGCAGCGCCGGAACACATCAGGTTCCGAGAGGTCTTCGAGTGATTCGCCCTCTTCTTCCGGGTTAATAACAATATTTACTGCATCCAGTGGCCGTGTCCGGATAATCTCGACATTTGTCCCTTCGGTAAGCTCGCGGAGCTGTGTCTGCACTGTTGATGGCAAAAGACTGCCGGAAAAGATCACTTCAACCCAGACCGGGTGGCCGACCCGGGTAAGCAATCCGAGCCCTTTCTCAACGGTGTCGATATCTCCTTTGAGGGTACGGATATCCCGAAATTTCGGCACCGGTATGTCGCGGATCTCCGGTCCTCTTCCGGACCCGAATTCAATAACTACGACCTGTTTTTGCTGGCCGGAGTCCCCGAATCCAAGGGCTATCGGCGACCCGCAGTACCGCATCGCGGCGTTTCCGGAAATTTCCTGCGATACGTGAAGGTGTCCGAGCGCGAGGTAATCGATCCCGTCATACAGGTCTTCCGCCCTGATTCTCGCAAGGTTTCCTACATATAGTTCACGGACACCGTCGCCGTCAACGGTTTTCCCGCCCGAGACAAAGAGGTGTCCCATTGCAACGATTGGGACCTGTGCCCCGAGTTTTCCGCGCAAATCCTTTGCGATCCCGGCAACCTGCCGGTAATGTTCCTGCACACCGGCTTCAAGTTTCCGCGTTTTGTCATCAATGCTTTCACCCGGTAGAGAGAGCCGGATGTCCCGGTCGCGGAGGTACGGGACGGCACAGACTATAAGCGAAGGATTTCCCTTTTCATCACTGATGACGACAACTTCCTTTTCCGGATCCGCCGGGATCGACCCGAAGACATGGATCTTGAGCTGTTTTAACAGGGCCTGCGGCGCGTTGATGAGCGAAGGGGAATCGTGGTTGCCGGCGGTTATGACGACCTGGAGGCCCGGTATTGCAGCGACCCGGTTAAGGAACTGGTAATAGAGTTCCTGTGCCCGGTTGCTCGGCGTTCCGGTGTCAAAGATATCGCCGCACACGAGAAGTACATCGATCTTTTCCTTTTGTATGCAGGAATCCAGCCATGAAAAAAAAGCCTCATATTCGTCATACCGCTTGTGCCCGAAGAGCGAACTGCCCAGGTGCCAGTCAGAGGTATGGAGGATCTTCATGGGAAAAAAACCTTTTTTATGGGATTTTAATATTCGATTTATTTGATCGTTGGTGGTGAATTATTTAACTCTTTGATAAGCGGAGGGTGAAAATGGATGCGGGAGATTTTGGTTTTGGGATTTGAAGTGATTTGTCGTATGTTATAGGATTATCTGGTTGTTCAATTATTTTAGAAAAATCGGTGGCATGACTTTGTTTTTTTAGGGAGGGTCCCCACCCCCCTGATGGGGGGTCGGCACGACGCCTCGTCGGGTCGCGCCTGGGCAGGATGGTTTATGCACGTTTGAATGATGGTTAGTTTTCGATTATATTTACCAGAATTTTCCAAAACCCGAACAAACCGAACCGCCCCGCCGTGCCCCGCGAGGGGCTCCTTGTGGCAGGGAACCCTCTTTTACTATTCCCATTTTGGGAGAGTTGTTTAAAATCTGCTTAAAAAATTCAGTATCTTTAAAGCACTAGTATTATAGTAAAAATACTACTGAAGAGAAATATCCGATAAAAAAAAGAATGATCCGGTGATACCGCCTTACCCTTCAATCACCCGTGTCGCAAACGCATCGGCTTTGAACAGATACCCGCGATCTGCTTCCGAGCCGTTCCACGCAGCGGCAAAGAGCAGGAGCAGCGCGTTATCGAGCGCTGCATCGAACCCGTCATCGTATCCATCGGTCTTTTTCTTTTGGGGTGGCAGTGGCCGGGCAAGCAGCGGTTCATCTGCGGAGGCAAATTGTTTGTACCATTCCGGCACAGGCTGGGATTTTTCCGTAATTACAGCCTGCTCCGCAAGGATCTCAAATGCCGTTTTGAATGCGGGAGCACACCCGGAACCGTCCAGGGCAAGGACGCCGTCCCGGGCTTCATCAGGAACATCCCCGTACTCCCCGGATGCATACCGCAAAAATGTTACTGCCGCCCGGTGCGCACCGGCCGGGGGAATGGCAGTGCAGGCGGGTTTTATTTTGTCCACATAGTCCGCGAGCGGACCGGAAAGGGTCCCTTCCTCGCGGGCAACAGCTGCCTCGCCAAACCGGGATTTCAGCCGCACAAGGAGAATCGACAGGCTCACCGCATAGAGCAGTTCGAGAGTGATTGTCGCAACCGGTTCATCAAGCGGCATTGCAAAGAAAATAATCGAATAAACCGGCGTCGTCAGCGCAACGATATCTTTCTTTGGCCGGATCCATGCAAGGTACGCAAGTATGCATGACGCAACCAGGCACCCTGCAATCGTGTAGCGTACATCGCCTGCAAGCCCTGATACCCACAGGAAGATCGCAAGCGCGGCGCCTCCAAACGACAAAACCGGTACCGCAAGTTCATATGATTTCGTATTCTGTGAGGTATTATTTGCCGTAACCACTGGTGATGACATGAGGAATCACATCTGAAAAAACAAAGAGTGCGTAATTACCGCTCTTTTGCCTGCACGGTTTTCTTATCCAGTTTCCGGATCGAAACACAGTTAATAACCGGATCTCCGACCATGACATATCTCCTGATTACCTGGCCGAGCACTTCCACAACATCATGCTCGTGAATTTCCTCTAAGGGAGTTGTAAACATTTTGCACGAGATTTCCCCGGAACGGTCGGCAACAATATACTGCGGCCGGTTGAGGAACTGGAAGCGGATCTTTTCAACAACGCCCTCAATCCGGACCGGTTTACCTATCATGTTCTCGTTAATCAGCTTGACTCGGACTGTTTTTGCCTCAGCCTCGTATGCCGGAGTGATATCCGCGTATTCCCTGCGGCTCATGTAGTTGAGCGCAATCGGGATCACAAGGAGCATGAAAAGTGCCGGGATCAACCAGATAAGCTGCGACCGTACCTCTGCACTGTTTATAGATGCAACGAGCAGGAATATCGTAAAGACCACAAACACCGCAATGGCGAGAAGTGAGACCTTTACTTCAACGTTACCAATCTTCATTAAAAAAGAGTTATGAGTGGTCAATCTACTTCAGTGCTGCGATCTCTTTGCGGAACGCAACCCAGTAGACGACACCGACGAAGAACAATCCACCGACAATGTTACCAATCGTAACCGGGATAAGGTTGGATGTCCACATTGTGACCCAGTTGACGCTTGCAACAATCTTTGTGGGGTCGGTGACGAATCCCTGCGTTATGATACCCGCGGGGATGAAATACATGTTCGCAACGCAGTGTTCGAATCCGCTCGAAACGAAGGCCATGATCGGGAACCAGATCCCAAAGAACTTGCCGACCAGGTCATCTGCACATATACCGAGCAGGATAGCAAGGTTGACAAGCCAGTTGCAGGCAATGCCCTTGAGGAATGCCGAATAGAATCCCATCATACCTACATAAGAGGTCTTAGCCGAGGCAATCGCGATTGCACGGGTACCAAACGCGGTTACCGTACCCACTCCGGCGGCATCGAACGAAACAAACGGTCCGTTCGCACAGATATACGCCCAGACAATTGAACCGATAAGGTTTCCAATGTATACCCAGATCCACAGGTTCATGACCTGCATCCAGCTGATCTTGTGGATGAATGCTGCCATCGGAGCGAGCATTGCGTCACCGGTGAAGAGTTCTGCACCCGTCAGGACGGTGATAATAAGACCCACCGGGAAGACTGCACCCAGAACAAGCTGGGAGAACCCGGCGCTTGCTGTGCCGTATCTCAGTGCGGCATCAGTGGCCTGAATACCAGTACTGCAAACTGTTGCGAGTGCAGCACCCATACCGATGTACGCCCCGGACATGAATCCACGGACGATCATGTTCCATGTGGGCAGGCCTACTTTGTATTTCCCGGCATCGCCGGCCTTGGCGACAATTGCTACCGGAGCATGAAACACCATTCTCTTACACACCTCTTGAAACGTTTCAACCTATCCAAGCAACCGGGGGCATCTGATCATGGCCAGAGAGAATCGGACATTGCTTAACATAGGCTAAATTGATCATAATTTCTGTCGTTATTAATACCTTTCTAAATGCTTTCCGGTACCCTCACGTCGGAGAATAGTTTTATTGTAAAACGATTTTGTCATTATCCGCCTGCAAACCGGTCCGGTTTTCGGGGTATGTAATGAACGGCAGTAAATGTAATTTTCGTCAGGCCCACGTCGTAAAAAATTTTAAAACCTTCAAAATTTTTATCGCATTTTGAAATGGCGGCACTGGCAGCAACCATCCGCGCGTTAAACCTGAAAATCCCTGTGTTTTGGGGAGATATTTTACTTTTACACGAAATTAATCGGAATCCAGTCTTTATTGCGCCCGGATACAAAAATCAAGCCCCTGCCGGGAAATCTTATGCGAATCCCCAAAGGTACTCTGCCATTGCCATAATGTTCATCAGGAAAATTGATGGATATTCTAGTACGATATGTAGGACGGGCAATTCTGTGAAGTGTTCTTTAATCACCGGTCCGGTCTTTGAATACCACAACCGTCCGGGCCATATTGAATGTTATGATCGTCTCCGTGCCATTACCGCACAGTTACCGAATGGTATCCCGGTCCACGAACCGGTAGCTGCAAAGGAAGAAGACTTACAACGCGTCCATATGCCCGGGTATCTTGCATGGCTCCACCGGCAGTGTGCCATTCACAGCGCATATGATACAATCGATGAATACGGATGTTCCGGAGGGTATTTTACCGGCAATACGTATGTGGCAGGATTTCTTGATGCAAATACTTACATCAACCCGCGGTCGTATGAAGTTGCAACCTATGCCGCAGGTTCTGCAATAGCCGCTGCCAAACGTGCGATGGATGGCGAGAGTTGTTTTGCGCTCGTCCGGCCCCCGGGCCATCACGCAGCATCCGGATGGGCAATGGGCTTTTGTATCATTAACAATACGGCAATTGCAGCGGCAAATGCGCTCCAGTCAGTTGACCGCGTGGCGATCATTGACTGGGACGTGCATCACGGGAACGGGACTCAGGAGATCTTTTATGACACAGACCGCGTGCTGTATTGTTCTGTCCATGCGGATGATTTTTTTCCCCATTCCGGGGCAGAAAATGAGATCGGCACTGGTACCGGTACAGGTTATACGGTAAACGCCCCGCTTATTCATGGAAGCACGATCGGGGACTACGTGCATGTCTTTTCCGAACTCTTCCTGCCACTGATAAAAAGGGCACGCCCCGATCTCATCCTTGTCTCGGCAGGGCAGGACGCACTTTCAGATGATCCGGTCAGCGGAATGGGACTTGTCCCGGCAGATTATGGCACGCTTACCGGAATGGTGATTGACGCACTTGACTTACCCCCCGCATTTGTTCTTGAAGGAGGATACGGGCCGTCCCAGCCCGCAGCCATTAATGCGATACTAGGTGCAGTTGGCGGGCGGAGGGACAAGGAGCCGGTACCGGAACCAACACCGGCAACCCGGGCCCGGGTGCAGGTGTTCCGGAAACTGCATGTACTCCAATAAACGCTGCTGCCTGTTGTTAAAAACCGATGCAATTTTTAAGAAAATTTGTGCCCGGTGGAAAATGGATGTGAAATCATCCGGATTATACCGGTGCCATTGAAAGCAGGAGATAAATTTGTGTGATTCCCCTCACAAGGAGTACCTATTGGATCACAAGCGGGAACGGGATGTAAACCGCATATTCTCATGGATATTTTGGTGTTTTACCGGCAGCCCTTCTTTTTTTAATTGTATGACCGGACGAGGACAGGCAGTAAAAACGTTCACCTCCCGGAAGTGACCGCGAATTAATATTAAGGAACTGTACATAGATGCTCAAAAGATTGATGATAAACTTCAGTGACAGCTGTTTGATTATGAAAAGTTCCGGATTTTTCCGGCAAAATTACGTTAAGATGCAATGAAACCTCCCCGCATTCCCCCGATATTACCCACGCTTGTCCAGACCGGACTTGCAGCGGTGGATAATGTAACCTTTGATGAGCTTGGGGCATGCCCGGTGTGCGGGGGTACGGTCTCTGGATACGATACCAAAAAAAAAGTGTTTGCAGTTATCCGTGAGGACGATAAGGAACGAACGATCAGGATTTTTGTAAAACGTTTTTACTGCCGGAACTGCGACCACATCATCAATGCTGATGAACCGATCTATCCGGGTACCCGGATCGGGTCGCCTGTTATTGACCTGTGCCTTTCTCTTGCAACCATGATGCCGGTTAACCGCACGGCAACGTACCTGGATGCAATGGGGGTGGTGGTAAACCGGACAAGCTGCCGGTTATACGTAAAGGAACACTTCCGGCAAATACCCGTAAACGATCTGTTCGGGATTAAAATCCCGATGTCGATTGTCTCACTCTCTACCCTCGCCGCCAGATCCGGACAACATAGTCCCATCGAAGGGGCAGAAATTCTCGCGGCCTGTGGTTTCCCATCCGCAGACCGGACAGCGCTTCACGACTCTTTTTTTGCCGGAAAAAAAGAAGGGGAAGAACGGGATACAGAGGAAGAAGAAAAAGAACGGCACATGCAGACTCCAGAGTAATGCAGTTATGCCAAGGGATGCCGCAAGAAGGACAAGACTTATTTTCCACGCGTCCGTAAGGCAACCTCCCGGACTGCGTAAGCAGGTAATGCATCGGCAGCCGGCCCGAGTTCCCGCATGAGATTTTTTCCGTCACATTCGTGTGCAAAAATATCCGCACCGATTCCCGCCACGACAACTGATGATGCCCCGTTTTCCTGTGCCACGCGACGTACTGTATCACAGATAATCGTCCGCTGACGGTCCCAGAACGCTCTTGCGATTTGCATGGCCCCGTCTTTTCCGGTCTCTTCAAGGTCTGCACAGACTACCCGGGCCAGCCGGCGGAGTGAAGCATCAACGGTCTTCTCCTTACGGTCCGGTGAATCACAGGTATATTCGTCCTGCGTGATATGGCCAAGCACCAGGTGCACATCGGCACTTGCGGCAAAATATTCCGTGCTGACGGGGGTTGCTGTGCCGGCAAGGTCAACAGAAGAAATGAGTGTCGCAACCGGGGTCCGAAGCATGCCGGTATAAACAAGGTATCCTTTCTTTAGCCGGGCAAGGTCTGAAAGGCCAAGCAGCGCAGGGAAACGGGAAAGCGGGATAATGTCTGCCGTGGTGCTCCCGATATCAAGAAGCACGGCATCCGGGTATTTTTCCCGCAGGAAATCTGCGGACGCTAGCCAGTTTGCGGCGGCAAGTTCCGGCCCCGGCCGGTCGTGGAACCGTGCATCGGTGCCGTAGAACCGGGCCCTGGGAAAGACTTCGCGCACCGAATCGACAATAAATGTTATTCCCTGCAGTTTATTCTGAAAACAGTCGGCAAGTTCGCCGCTCATCACAACCGCAGCGGCATCATCGCGGCTTTTGGCATAATTGAGGAGCAGGTCCTTTAACGGGGCACCGGTCCAGAGCGGGCAGTAGTGGATGTGGACACCAGTATCGTTAACAACCTTGAGGTTTGCACCTCCGACATCAATGCCGATCATGCGGGAATGACCGTCCCGTGCGTGTCAAACCGCACTTTTCCGGATAAATGGACTTCTTTTGGAGTGTTTCCATGCGAGGCGTCGATAAGCAGGTTTGCGATCTCTTCTTTCATGCATGCAGCGATCCCGACAAGGCTTGTAGTGATCCGTGGATTGACATCCACGACATAGACCCTGTCAGAGACAACAACATCGATACCGCAATATCCCTGGCAGCCAAGAACAGTTGCTGCCTTTACAGCAGTATCGATGATCTCCTGTTCCTTTTCCGGGTGAACCGGAGTTTCGCCTCCTGAGTACATGAATGTGCCATCGGGCCGCAGGGTAATATTCTGGCGGTTGATGGCAAGGACAAGGGGCGGGTTTCCGGAAAAATATAAACACGCTTCGCCGACAACCCGGCTCAGGACAATGCTTACCGAGTAGTGCTCCCCTTCGATATATTCCTGCGCAAACTCTCCTTTACCGGGCGCGTCTGTCGTAAGCCTTACGCCCTGCGCATCGCAACCGCTCACCGGTTTTACGATGTGTTTTCCGGTAGTGGAATCAGCCGGGACCAGGATGCCGTGACTTTTTAAGACTTTTCCGGTCGTTACCTTGTTTGCACTGAGCGCGATATTCATGCTGCCGCAGCCAAGGTTGTGTGAATGCTGTTCGACCGGCAGGGTAAATTTTGCGAGAAGGGGGTCAGGCGCGATCACAAGGCCCATGTCACAGGTTGGCGCAAGGCGCAGGATTTCTTCGTAAAAATCACCGGTGCCCGGCAGCACGACTTCATGGCCGCACCGGGTAAAACTCTTGTACAGGACATCAACCATTGCCGCGCCTTCGGGAGCAAGGCAAGGATCGCGGGCCATTGTGTACTCGGCAAGGAGAACTTTCATTGCAGGTACTATTGCACCTGAATAAAATTACCCTTATGCCTTTCACTGCAAGTGGTCACACCGGATAGGTGGGTTTTTGATTAGGGTTCACCTAAAAGTAACCGCATATGAAACCCGCGATCCTCCTCACCAATGATGATGGCGTGAACTCCCTTGGCATCTGGGCGGCCTACGAAGCGCTCGCTCCGATCGCGGATGTGACGGTTGTAGCGCCTGCAACCCAGCAGAGTGCAGTCGGCCGGTCAATTTCGATCTTTGAACCCCTCCGGGTAAACCGGATAAAAATCAATAATATCCCGGCCTGGGCTGTCGCGGGCAAACCCACCGATGCGGTAATTATCGGACTGTATGCGCTCAAATTAAAGCCGACGCTTGTCGTGAGCGGCATAAACATCGGCGAGAACCTTTCGTATGAATCCATTATGACCTCAGGCACCATGGGCGCAGCGCTTGAAGCATCAAACCAGGGTACAAAAGGCATTGCGTTCTCGTTACAGGTTGAGGACCAGGGCGACAAGTTTGACGATCCCGGGCAATCTGCACAGAGCTTTGATGACGCAAAGAAAGTAGTAAGGGACGTAGTGAGCCGTGTGCTGAAATCCGGGTTCTCCCCGAATGCCGATGTGATTAATGTCAACATCCCGTCAAAGCTAACCGGCGGTTACGAAGTGACCCGGCTCGCCCGCAAACTGTTCCACACCGGTGTTGAAAAGCGGCTTGACCCCCGGAGCCGGCCCTATTACTGGATCAACGGTCCGCTCATTGAAGATGCCGAAGAAGGCACCGATGTGCATGCAGTAAGAAAAGGCAATGTCTCAATTACTCCCATTACGCTTGACTGTACCGCGTATGCAGCAAATGATGAATCAAAGAAGGTCTTTTTTTAATTAAAGCACCGGGTGCTCACCAGTTTTAATTATACGGGCACTCTAACCCTATCCACAATTATGTCAGGTATAACAGAAGACATCGCTGCCGCAAAACGTGCGGCAGGATACAAAGCTGCGGATATGGTCGAGGATGGAATGGTAATCGGCCTTGGGACCGGCTCAACGGTTTTTTATGCGATTGAACGTCTGGGCGTCAGGATCCGTGAAGGAATTTCAGTTTCAGGTATCCCGACGTCCTACCAGACTGCAATGAGGGCGCGGGAATGCGGGATACCCCTGACAACGCTTGATGACAACCCGGTGCTCGATCTCGCAATTGATGGCGCAGACCAGATAGATCCGCAGTTCCGGATGATCAAAGGCCGGGGCGCAGCACTCACCCGGGAAAAATGCGTAGCCGCAGCCGCATTCCGGTTTATTGTCGTCGCAGACGAGGCAAAGATGGTCCCCCGTTTATCCGGTATCGTGCCGGTTGAGACACTCCCGTTTGCGACAAAGACTGCAATGGCACAGCTTCGCGGGCTTGGGTGCCGCCCGGTCATCCGTGAAGCAGTCAAAAAAGACGGCCCGGTCATTACGGACAACGGGAACTTTATCGTCGACTGCCACTTTGACGAAATTGCAGATCCTGCCCTGCTTGAAGAAGCAATGGCAGTAATTCCGGGAGTAATTGAGAGCGGGCTCTTTACCCGGTTTAGCAATAACACGACAGTAATTGTCGGAAATGAAAAAAGTACAAGGGTACTTACATCAGTTGATGTAGTCCCGTAATTTCTGGACCATCGCGAGCTGGTTGTTCGCTTCTTTCTTTTTCTCTTTTTCGATGCTGTCCATAATTTCGTTGATGGGTTTTGCAAGCTCGTAGATCTTGACCGGGCGTCCCTTGCTCTCGGCCTTGCTCTCGCGGCTTGAGATCCAGTTCTGGTCCATCAGGTACCGCATTGCAATACTGACTTCGGGCTGGCGCAGGTCGGTTCCCCGTTCGATTGCACGAGATGTCGCTTCCGGGATATTTGCCAGGAACACCAGCACTTTTGCTACATTTTTCTTTGTACCAATCTCGATGAGAAGATTGGCAAACTCTTCTTCCTTTTCTGTGAAATACGTTACATTTTCAGTTCTCATTGAATCGCCTTTACAATAATTTCTAATTCTTTGCCTATTATTTATCTTCAAAATGATATATATGGCCTGTTATTGGTGTGCAACGGCCGTTTATTTTATATAGGATTATTTTCATCCAATTTTGGTAAATATTTATAAAATGTTAAATGTTTTTATAAAATACCCTTTTTATCAAAATACGTATATTACTGTTAATAATAAGCTTAGCGCACTAAAAAAATATTTTTAAAAAGAGTATTACATCAGGCCGAGGCTGCGGAGATCTGCAAGGATCTTCACAACGGCTTTCTTTGCATCTTCAGGCTCCTTGCCCCCGGTGATGATCAGTTTTCCCGAACCAAAGAGGAGGACAACAACCTTGGGGTTTTCAAGCCGGTATACGAGGCCGGGGAACTGTTCGGGCTCGTATTCGATCCGGTCAAGGTTAAAACCGACGGCAATTTTGTTCAGGTTAATTGCAGTCGCAAGGTCTGCGGAGGTGACAATATTCTGGACCTTATAGGTGAGTTTTTTTGGAATGTCAATATTGAAACTCCGGAGCTGGTCCCCAAGAATTGCCAGGCCTTTTGAAAGGCTGTCGATGCTTTTTGCCCCGGTCAGCACAACTTTTCCCGAGCCAAAAACAAGGGCTGCAATCTTGGGGTTCTGCATGCGCAGCACAACACCCGGGAAGCGCTTTTTGTTGTATTCGGCATCCTTAATCTTGGAGGCAAGTTCCGGCAAATCGAGATAATCGGTTACTTTTGCGGAAGCAACAATGTTTTCTATTTTAAGCGAATCCTCTGGTTTGACCTTCATGACTTTTCCACCTTTTCGTTAGCGATCTCTTTTAACAACCGGAGATATCGTTGTGGTCTATCCCCATTTATAAAGCATATAAAGAAAGGCAAGCACCATATAAAAATGCATCGGGTTAAACGGCGTAAATGCTATTTAAAGGAAAATTGTGAAGCCAGTCTGGATTACCCGGCAGACATTAATAATTCAAAAAAAAGTCAGGATCAGGTGGTTTTAGTATTGTTCGTTATGAGAAAAAAATAAAAAAATTGTACCGGAAGACCGGTGTATGCATTAATCATCGAGAGTGGTAACGTCACCCGGGTCCATTCCCATCTCTTTTGCCTTGAGGATACGCCTGACAATCTTACCGCTCCTTGTTTTTGGGAGCGTGTCAACAAATTCGATCTCTGAAGGCATAGCAATGGGGCCAAGCGTGATCCGCACGTGGTAGATCAGTTCGTTTTTCAGTTTCTCGCTCGGAGTATGGCCGACACGGAGTGTCACAAATGCCTTGATCGTGTTACCCTTAAGAGCATCCGGCTTACCAATCACCGCTGCTTCTGCAACAGCCATATGCGAGACAAGCGCACTCTCGACTTCTGCTGTGCCGATATTATGGCCGGAGACTATGATGAGGTCGTCCGATCTCCCGATCACCATGATATAACCGTCTTCTCCTTTAATCGCAAGGTCGCCGACCTGGTAACAACCGGGAATGGTCTCCCAGTATTTGCGATACCGGTCGTCATTATTGTAGATCGTCCGCATCATCGATGGCCACGGCTGCCGTATAGCAAGGAATCCTCTTTTTCCCGGCTCGACACTTTTACCGTCCTTATCCACCACATCGGCTACAACGCCGGGAATGGACTTACCTACGTAACCCGGCCTCATCGGTTCGCCAAGCACCGTTGTCAGCATATGCATACCGGTCTCGGTCTGCCACCACGTATCAACAATAGGACACTTGTCCCGACCGATTACGTGATAGAACCACTCAAATGCTTCCGGGTTGAGTGGCTCGCCAACCGATCCGAGTACGCGAAGGGAGCTTAAGTTATACTTGTCAGGCCATTCTCTCCCGAGTTTCATGAACATCCGGATCGCGGTCGGGGCAGTATACAGGATATTGACCCCGTACTCTTCGACAAGTTTCCACCAGATGCCCGGGTCCGGGTAATCCGGGGTGCTCTCCGACAGAAGTATGGTAGCGCCGACAGAAAGCGGCCCGTATACAACATAGCTGTGGCCGGTGATCCAGCCGGGGTCTGCGGTACACCAGTAGACATCGTGCTCTTTTATATCGAAGATATATTTGGTCGTGTAGTAAGCGCCGACCATGTATCCTCCGCAGGTATGTACAATCCCTTTCGGGGCTCCGGTTGTTCCGCTTGTGTAGAGAATAAAGAGAGGATCTTCCGCATCCATGACTTCCGCAGTGCAGTCCTCGTCAGAATCCGCCATCACATCATAGAAATCAAGTTCCATTTCGCTGTGCAGTTCGACCGGAGTACGCTGTTCCCGGCGCAGGACGATAAGATGCTCGACTGTCGGGGCGTTGATGATCGCTTCCTGGATAACATGCATGAGGGGGATGGCCTTGCCCCGCCGGATTGCCATATCTGCCGTGATAACAATCTTTGCCCCGGCGCCAACAATCCGCTGGTTAAGTGCCGCCGCCCCATACCCCCCGAAGACCACCGAATGAACCGCACCGATACGGGTGCATGCAAGCATGGCGATAATAAGTTCGGGAATAACCGGCATATAGATACAGACCCGGTCGCCTTTGGTGACACCGAGTTTTTTTAAGCCGTTTGCAAACCTCTGCACTTCGCGCAATAACTGACGGTATGTAAAGACCCGCTCTTCGTCAAAGTGCTCACCTTTCCAGATTAGCGCAACCTTGTTTCGCCGGTCGCCAAGCACGTGCCGGTCCAGACAGTTGTACGTAATGTTGGTCTTACCATTCAAAAACCACTTCGCGTACGGGTAATTCCACTCGCAGACCTTGTCATAAGGTTTGAACCAGTGGAGTTTCTTTGCAATATTATCCCAGAATTTGTCCGGGTCCTTTGCAAATTCATTGTATGTCCAGGTATAATCACCCATCCAGCTGTGCACCCGGTAAGAAGGATCCGGCATGTAGTATTTCGGTTCCTTTTTGGAATCTGCGCTCTTGACCATTCTCATCCTCTAATTTACATTATCAATAATGATGAATTAAAGTTAATCCTTGTGGTCGAAACAGCCAAAATCGCTTAAATTATTGTCCGTTTGCCCGATTTCGCGCGTTGCTCACATTTCAGTACATTTAAATCAGGATTCGTCAAATTTCTTATCGTATTATTAAAATCGGGATTGCGCAGGTGTCCTCATGTCCGGACCTTCCTGTTTGTGCAGTTCTCGCTAAATCTGAGGGGAGATCACTCTATGTCAGGATCTCCGTGACATGAATCGAGGTGAACGTAGTGACCCAGAAGATGCTCTCTGAAGCAGAAGGATACGACATATTGCGGAAATACGAAATCCCGGTCCCGGAGTACCAGATCGTTAAAAATGGTGAGGATGCAGCAACCGCAGCCGAAAAGATGGGATGTCCGGTTGTCATGAAGATTATCTCCCCGCAGATCGTCCACAAGAGCGATGCGGGCGGTGTGATGGTCGGTATCGGCAGCAAAAAAGCAGCCCTTGGTGCGTTCACCAGGATTATCGATAATGCGAAGGCCTACAATGCCGAAGCACAGATCGACGGTGTCATGGTTGAGCAGCAGGCAGAGCCCGGCCTTGAACTGATCATCGGAGGGAAAGTTGACCCGGCATTTGGCAAAGTGATCACCTTTGGCATGGGCGGTACGATGGTCGAGCTCATGAAGGACATCACCCTGCGTATCCTGCCGGTAACCGAAGAGGAGATCCGCCAGATGATCCATGAGATCAACGCGTACCCGCTCATCGCCGGGTACCGTGGCTCAAAACCCCGTGACGAGGATGCCCTTGTACGGATCATTAGTAACGTCAGCCGCTTCTTTTTGGAAAATGAAAATATAGTTGAATTCGATATCAATCCGCTCCGTTTGTATGAATCCGGTGCCTGTGCGGTGGACGCCCGCGTGATAGTAACAGATACCGTGCAGAAGAAGGAAGAAAAAGAGCGCATCCCGGTGCCCATTGAATATTTCAACCCGCGTTCAGTCGCGGTGATCGGAGCTTCGCAGGACTCAAGCAAGATGGGGTACGCCGTTATGCACAACCTCCTGCATTTCCCGGGGCAGCTGTACCCGGTCAACAACAAGCGGTCCGAGATCCAGGGTCTTAAGGCATATCCCAATATCTCTGCCATCCCGGCCCCGGTAGACATGGCGGTTGTCACGGTGCCTGCCATCCATGTGCCGGCAGTCGTTGAAGAGTGCGGTGCAAAAGGAGTCCCGATGGTCGTTATCATCACGGCGGGTTTCAAGGAGATGGGTCATCAGGGCAAAGCGCTTGAGGACCGTGTCGTTGAAATTGCACGGCGTCACGGCACCCGTCTTATCGGGCCCAACTGCCTTGGCCTCATCGTCCCGCCACGGGGCATTGATACCACCTACGTTCACCAGTCGCCAAAACCGGGCAACATCGCGTTCCTCTCCCAGAGCGGAGCTATCATCAATACGGTCGTGGACTGGAGCCTTGCACAGAACCTCGGTTTCTCAAATGTCATTTCGGTCGGCAACCAGAGCGATCTTGATTTCCTCGATTATCTCCAGTACGTGGAGAAGGATCCAAAGACAAAAGCGATCATTATGTACATCGAGCAGATCAACGATGGCAAGGCATTCATGGAGGTTGTGTCGAAGGTGACGCAGTCAAAGCCGGTGATTGCCATCAAGTCCGGGTCTTCCCGCCGTGGTTCGGCAGCGGCGTCATCGCACACCGGTTCGCTTTCCGGTTCGTACGATGTCTACATGGAAGCGTTTCGAAAGTCCGGTGTCATCGCGGTACACACGCTGACCGGTGCGTTCCTCGCGGCACGGATGCTTGCCCACCCCAAGAGATACCCCAAGGGCAAACGTGCGGTTGTCATTACAAACGCCGGTGGTTTTGCGGTGCTCTCATCCGATTACGCGGAGCGGTACGGTATCGAGCTTGTTGACCTTCCAAAGAATGTCATCGATGAACTCAACGATTTCCTCCCCGAGTTCTGGAACAAGGGTAACCCCATCGATCTTTTGGGTGATGCGACCGAGAAACGGTTTGAAAAGACGTTTGACGTGCTGATAAAACACGGAGACCTCTGGGACATCGCGTTTATTGTCCAGTTCCCCAACCTTGTCCTGACTTCAGAACAGCTGGCACGGCAAATCCTGCGGTTCTCTGAAAAGACCGAGAACCGGCTTATCGCAACAATGCTTGGCGGCGACTCAATGAACGTCGGCCGTGAGATGCTCAAAGAACACGATATCCCCAGTTTCGACGAACTCGATTTCACCTACCGCGTCGTAGGCCGCGTGCTCTGGCAGAAATTCCGGGTCAAGGCACCGGGACTGCTGTAAATTTCCTTTATTCTTTTTTAAACCCATTTTGTTACCCTGTATTCTTGAGATAATAACCAGTTTTCCGGGCAGCCCTTTTTTTAGGCAATTACAACATTGAACCCGAATTTTTCCGGAAAAGAAAAACCGGCCCACCCCCCATCACCCCCTCCTTTGCGGACAAGGGGGGAGGGGGTATACCCCCTGTTGAGGGAACACATGGTGGGGGGGTAGGGCCCCTCCTCCAAGTCTTCCGGTTGCGAACCCCTCTCTTTTTGCATGAACGTTTCCTGCATTTCGCGTGGGACCTTCGTCGAGTGGATGAGGCTTTTCCGGAATTTTTGAAATATTGGTGGCCCCCTCCTTTGATCCCGGAGGGGGTGGGGGTAGGCCCCCACTTTGCCCAACACAAGGGGAGGGGGGTGATCCCCTGTTTGCCCGGCACATGGGTGGGGGGTATACCCCCTCCTGTGTTTCAGATCAGGGGGTATGGGCCGGGACGAATGGTCCTGGAAACAGACTTGTGGTGTGAACGTCCGGTTGTGGGATTGGATTACAAAACGGGTTTTTCATCGTTCCGGTGTGAACCGGAATCGGTTCATGTCAGTTTCAACAGATCAAAAAAGAAACGTTAAATTTTATTTTGTATTTCCAAATATCAGTCGTATTCCCGCCACGTGTGACCGCACTCTGTGCATTTAAAAAAACGCACTTCGCTTTCATCAGCCGCCCTGAGCTGGCGGAGCCACCAGAAGGCAAGATTGTTTTCGCACTTAGGGCATTTTGTTTGGACCGTGGGGAGCGTTTTGATATTTTCCTTCTCGTCGTCCACTATGGTAATTTCATTTTCCGTGCGCTTCTTCTCACGTGTCATCTGGCTGTGTTCGCTCGCTTCGATCTTACGGATATACCCGCACTTGCGGCATTTAAGCTGACCCCCGGAAGACATAAGCAGGGATTTACATTCTGGACAAAACATCGGATAACAATATGGGTCATGCTACAACATTAAACTGATTATCATGATTCTGTTGCCCGGGAGTCGCAGGCCGGCGTTTGCAGAACAGCATTGGATCAGTATTCGTTGTCCGGCGAAAATGACAAGAGAGAATCCTTTTTCTGATAAAGTGTGAATATATCTATGATGATCGAGTATCTCGTCCTGATATCCTGTATTGGATTTCTGGCATTCCTGGTACCCGGTCGCCACCGGAAATATGCAGCTATTGTCGGCTGGGTTTTTATTGTCCTTTTCCTTTTCGGGACACTACCAGAGTATTTTGCCGAAAATAATTTACTCTATCCCGTCATGGCAGCGCTTTCGGTGCCGTTCCTGTATGTCACAATAAAATACCTGCTTCTTGAGGATACCCGCGTTATGAATTTGTCACGGGCTGCTGCCGTGGCATTTTTGATCTACGCGCCGTTTGAGTATATTCCAGCGGTCGGCGACTGGCTTATTTCACTTGTAGTGGGACAGGTAGTCTGGCTGCTTCATCTCTTAAATTACCCGGTCAGCCTTGAGGCATGGAACATTATCGCACAACACGGTTTCCGGGTCGAGATCATTCTCGCCTGCACCGGCATCCAGAGCATTGCGATCATGCTCGGGGTTGCCGCCGCAGTGCCGACAACGCTCCGTCAGAAAATCTATGCATTTCTGCTCGTTGCACCAACCATCTACATACTCAACCTCTTCCGGAACGCCTTTGTTATCATGGCATATACAAGCCAGTGGTTCCCTTACTGGCCGGAAATTGCCAGCAACGGCGAAATCGGATACGAGAGTTTCTTCTGGGCGCATAACGTGATCGCAGAGATTCTTGCTCTGATTATCCTGATCCTGATTGCGTATGGCCTCTTCACCCTTATCCCCCGGCTTGGTACTTTTGCCGAAGAACTGTATCAGTTATATTATGGGGAAGTCGTGAATGGATTTGGCCGGGGCAAAAACAACGGGCCGGAAAAGCCGGTGTCTTCTCCGGAACCGGTAAGTGAAACAGTGCCGCCGGTACCTGTGGTTGTACCTGATGAGCAGATGAAAGAATAGCGACTGGCAGAGTGTGCCGTGGGATAACCTTCTTTTATCATTTTCTTGCATTACACTATTGCTGTTTTGTTCTCACTGATGGCACATTGGCATAAAATCAGGGTAATTCGCGGGAGTGTTTGGGAAAATCAGGTTTCGTGTCCCAAATTTTCATAAAAAAACGTAACAGGATCTCATCATATAACGATGGTTCCCACCCCCCTGATGGGGGTTAGCACGATGCATCATAAGGTCCGCGTCCGAACAGGGCGGTTATACAAGGGTGTGTGAAGAAAATCTCTTGTTTTATCTTATGTAAAATTTTTAGACACCCTGTTAAAGTACTTGCCCCGCCGTGCCCCGTGAGGAGCTCCCTGAGCCGGGGAGCCTTCATTCAATAATCTCAATTTTAGGGGAACTGATTGGGGCAGGATTAATTTTACGTCCTTATCTATACTCTTAAACTCGCTCCCTTGTGAGAAAAAGTCAGCAAGAAAACTAAAAAAAGAACCCTCGCTCTCATCTCACGAAAGTGTCTTGTAAAGATACAGAATCCTCTGAATCGCCGAGAGGTTCGTACAGATTGCAATGATGATAACCGAGACCCAGATAAATCCGGTTAAACCTCCAAGGATCAGAACAAGGAATGTTTCCGGCCTGCCAAAGAACCCGACGCCTTCCAGCGGATCATCGATCTTACCTTCAACTTTTTCCCGGTACCCGATCTCCGCGTAGACGACCGGTTTGATGAATGTGTTCATCAGCGAGCCGGTCATGGCAAGCCCGACAATGGCGAAATCAAAGATATGTGAAACCGGCAGGATCCCGCTGACAATTGCTATGCCCGAAAGACCGATCCCGAGCAGGACAAGGGCATCCACGTATTTATCGACAATCCAGTCAAAGACCGCACCAAAATTCGTGTGGGAGTTAGTTTTTCGGGCTATGCTGCCGTCAACAAGGTCTAAAAGGGCCGAGAGAAGCAGCATGAGGGTTCCAACCAGGAACTGGCGTTCAATAAAAAGAGCCGCTGCAAGTATTCCTGCAACAAGGGCTAAAAACGAACACTGGTTCGGGGTGATACCGCACCGGACAAAAGCATCTGCAACCGGTTCAAGGTACTGTTTGAACCTTGGCCGGAGGGCAGTAATATTCATGTTGCTTAAGATAAGCATCCGAACCATTAATAGTTACGGGGAAATACCGGATGAACAGAACACACAACTTGCGTGTAATATTATTACCTGCATACAATCATCATTTTATTTACATCGCGCACCAAAATAAAAACAAGAGAGTTGAAACCTGATGGCAGAAACACCGGCCCGTCCTCATGTCTTACTGATGTCAGAGATTACTGCGGATGGCAAGCTCACCTTAAAAAAAGGTGCATCCAGCAAGATCCTGATGAAATACATGGCGCATGAAACTGAAATTCTGCTCCACGAAACAAGGGCCGCTTACGATGCGATCATGGTAGGTGCAAATACCATCCGGATCGATAACTCATTTTTAACAGTACGGCTTGTGCCAGGAAAAAGTCCAATCCGTGTCATCCCCAGCAGCATGGCAGATATCCCGCTTGATGCAAACGTGCTTGGCCCTGATGCAAAAACCATCATTGCTGTCTGTGAACAGGCCCCTGAAGACCGAATCGAAGCAATAAAGGCAAAGGGCGTGACTGTAGTTACTGCCGGGAAAAATCATGTCGACCTTCCCCTGCTCATGAAGATCCTTTATTCCGATTTTGGCGTAAAGAAACTGATGATCGAAGGCGGCCCGACTTTAAACTGGCACATGCTCCATGACAAGCTTGTCGATGAAATCCGGCTCATCCACCTGCCGTTTATTGTCGGCGGATCAGATACGCCCTCCCTTGTGGGCGGAATGCATATCAATTCAGAAGATGAGATGATCCGGTTAAATTTAAAGAAATACTACCTGTGCGGCAGCAATCTTGTTTCCGAGTTTGACGTGCTGTACTCATAAGAGTTTACCCATTATGGCAACAATCCCTCAAACATCCCCGGATTTTTCTGTGCCCGGTCCGGGACCACAGAGTTCCGGGCTGAAATGGTTTCTTGCGATTACCCTCTGTCTTATCATAGTGATTGGGATTTTTATCGCATCGTTCTACTTTACAGATAATACGTATCCCGGGGTCAGGATCATTCGGATGGAAGGTACTCTCTCAACCGGTGATTTTTTCGATGACACCGGTGTGGGAAGCGAGTACGTGGGCAACCAGCTCCGGGACGCGGCTGATGACCCGATGGTCGAAGCAATTGTTCTCCGTGTCAACAGCCCGGGCGGATCACCGGCAGCTGCGGAGGAAATTATCCGCGACCTGGAATATGCCAAGGCCAAAAAACCAGTAGTCATATCGATGGGCGATATAGCTACTTCGGCAGCATATTATGTCAGCGCCCATGGCAGCAGGATCTACGCAAACCCGGATACATTTACCGGTGGCATCGGGGTTATCTGGACATTCTCCGATATCAGCAGCTGGTTAAAACAGGAGGGTTACAACATCTCTGTCGTAAAATCCGGGGAGAGGAAGGATATGGGATCGACATCCCGTGCACTGACAGAGGATGAGCGTACGTACGCCCAGAAGATCGTAAACGAAAGTTTTGAGGAGTTTATTACGGACATTACCAGACAGCGGGTGATTGCCCGCGCTGATATTGAGGATGGCCGGGTGATCCGGGGAAGTGACGCGATAAAGATCAATCTTATTGACCAGATCGGCAACCTCAACGACGCGATTGAAGGCGCAAAACAACTGGCGGAATCACGGTAGTGATTTTTCCGGTAATTTTTTCTGATTGAATTTTTCTTGTAAAAGACACCGTTTCAAGTACGGATCTCAAAGGAATTTTTCCAAAACCCACGTTTCAGATTTCCAGCATCCGCTCGTTTTCGCGCAGCCAGTCCCGGCGTTTTTTATAATCCGGCATTGCCTGTTGTACTTTTTCCCAGAACAGGTTTGAGTGATCGGGCTGCCTCATGTGGACAAGTTCATGGACGATCACGTAATCGATCACTTCCGGCGGGGCAAGAACAAGTCGCCAGCAAAATGAGAGCGTCCCTGACGTGCTGCACGAAGCCCAGCGGCGCCGGGTATCTGAAATCCTGATCTTTTTTGGCCGGTAGTTAAGGATCGCGGCGTAACCGGCAACCCGTACCGGCATGATTTCACATGCCTTGCCGGCATACCAGACTTTCAGGAGATCACGGATTTCAGGCAGGCGGGTCTCACCAATATACAGCTTGTCGCCAAGGGTAATTCCGGCATCGCTTCCCGACAGGATGCACAGGGGGTAATCCTTCCCAAGAAATGGGAATAATTCCCCATTTAAAAAATGTCGTTTGGGCGGTACCGGACGGCTGTTTATGTCGGCTTTCTTCTTTTCGATCCATGCCTGTTTTTCATGGATGAATTTTGTGATATACGAATCCGGTGCCCGCAACGGTGCCCGAACGATTAGTGCCGCATCTTTTGTAATCTCCAAAGAGATCGTCTTCCTGCGGGAACGGATTATTTTGTCGGGCTGAAAAGTGGCCATGGAGCACGTACGCGTTTTAGTATTTTTGGATGTCTCGGATAATGTAGGTTTTTACAGGAATTTCCTGTTACATCAGTACCCGGGTTACGACACCATGGATCTTTTCCGGGGGCAGCGCATAATACTGGACAAAAGGCGGCGAGACTTTTTTGATGAGTCCGTAGAGTTTCCAGTAGATCCTGTCGCTGATGATATTTTCGATACCATAAAAGATCGTCTTCTCTTCAATTCCCTGTGCACGGAGCAACGGGATAATATCGATGATTTCCATGTACCCGCACCGTATCGTAAACACGTGGAGGCCGGGTCCGAGGTTTGTGTCAAAATCCGTTTTTACGCCGAACGGGTTATCGGTAATCTGGATGGAGACAAAAATGTTGTTCTCGTAGATAATCTCGTTCTGGAAGAAGATCTGCCCTATATATGCCGAAACCTGCGATACATGGCTCGTGAAATAGAGCGCGGTGCCCCGGATTTTGGGGAGAGTCGTATAGGCTTCAGTATATTTTATCAAAAATTCGGCAATGGGCTGTGGCCGGAGCATCACGTGGAGCCGTTCCTGTCCCTTGATATATGCAAAAATCACAATCATCGGGATTGCTGCCATAAAGAGAGACCAGTATGCCCCGGACGGGATTTTTACAAACGTTGAGAGCAGGAACAGTATGTCAATGACAAGAAGGACGGAACAGATTACTGCCTTGAGTGCATCGGCCCGCATGATAAAAATCACAAGCATCAGGATTACCGAAATAAGCATTGTGCCCGAGACTGCAAGTCCATAGGCAGAGGAGAGGTTCTCTGAAGTCTGGAACCCGAACATCACGATGAGTACGGCAAACAGGAGGATCCAGTTAATCGTATCGATGTATATCTGGGAACGCAGTTCGGCTGAAGTATAATCGATCTTCATCCTTGGAAGGAGACGCGTGTTCATAGCCTGGTACACAATCGAGAATACTCCGCTTATCATTGCCTGTGACGCAATTACCGTGGCGCAGATGCTTAAGACAAGGAACGGGATGTAAACCAGGGGGAATATCGAATTGACCATCGAGAACAAAACGTTGTGCGTGTAGCCGCCGGCAATAACGTATGCACCCTGTCCGAGATAGCTGAGCACGAGCGCGGGAAAGATACAGTACCAGCCGGTTACTATCGGTTCGCGACCGAGATGACCCATATCAGCATAGAGCGCTTCGCCCCCGGTTACGCAGAGGATTACTGCGGACATGACAAAGAACGATGTAATGCCGTTTTCCATCACAAATGCAAGGGCATACGTAGGGCTGATTGCAAGAAGGACCTGCGGTGCTGCAAGGATCGCAATTGCACCGGTAACGCCAAGTGCGAGGAACCAGACAAGCATGACCGGTCCAAACATCCACGCAACTTTTTCCGTCCCCTTTTTCTGGATTACAAAAAGGGCGATGGCAATAAGGGCGGCGATAAGCATGATCCCACTAGTGCCGATACCCTCATACCCGGGGATGAGGCTGATCCCTTCAACTGCCGAGAGTATGCTGATTGCCGGAGTAATAATTCCGTCCCCGATAAAAAGCGCGATGCCGATAATTGTCAGGACCGTAACTGCTGAAAGGGCGATCCCCGGTTTTAAAAGGGTCGATATGATCCCGCGAAGCACAAGTGTGCCCCCTTCACCTTTGGTCCCAAGCGACATCGCGATCCAGACATACTGGACCGTGATGATGGTAAAGAGGGTCCAAATCACAAGCGAGATAATCCCGAGGATATTTCCTGTTGTCGGGAGAAGAAAAAGCAGGATTGCCCCGACGGTATAAATGGGGCTTGTTCCAATATCTCCAAAGACCAGTCCGAGGGATTTTATTACTTTGGACTGGTCTTCACGCAAAACAGGCATCGTAATGAACTGGAAAAGAAGAAATTAAAACCTTTGTGATTTTCAATTACGTTCCCACGTTTACTCCATAATATGCAATACCTGTATTATTTAACCCGGAGTTGAGAGTAGTCAATGCAAAGAAACGCTAAACACAACAAAATGACTCTTGAACCCGGGCAAACCCTAAGCCCGGTTCAAACCGGCGTAAATTATTCAAAACAGGAAGAAAACGACCAATATCCTTATAATTAATATAGTTGCACATTCGCCAAGAATCACGATTTTGCGAATATTTTGTAATTGTGTATTTTCTTATTTGAAATTTCCTTTGCACTAAAAGAATAAAACAGGTCATTCGCAATGGGGATACTAACAATCAGTATCAGTTTTTTTGAATGTTCATATTTCATAATCATTATAACATACAATTAAATTTATAATTTTTAAAGGGGATGTATGTCTGGTCCTAAGACAGTCAGAACTATTCGCCGGAATAGCCACAAACATATCAACGGGTAATTTCACATTTCTCATTCTTAGGATCCGGATGTCATAGCTATGGCGTTTTGAAAAATAATAATGTGGTGAGATGTTCTGATTGCAAATGTCCTGAAAAAAACTGAATGAAGAGGAAAGGTGAGCAAGAATGAGCAATAATCCACGAATAATATTGGGAATAACCCTGCTTGTGCTGCTTGTGGGGTGTGCCACAGCAGCACCCTTTGCATATATTCCACACATGTGTAATGGGAAAGTAATGGTAATTGACACTGCTACAGACACTGTTGTTGCCACGATACCTGCACAGCAGGGTCCTTTGGGAGCAGCTGTCAATCCGTCCGGAACAAGAGTATACGTGACGAACTGTGGCAGCAAAACTGTATCAGTGATTGATACTGCGACAAACACTATTATCGACACGATACCGGTTGGATTCGAACCTGAAGGTATAGCGGTTAATCCGACAGGAACAAGAGTGTATGTCGCAAACCGGGCCGGTAGATCAGTGTCAGTGATTGACACTGCTACAGACACTGTTGTCGCCACGATTGGGGTAGGCTCAGGGCCTTTGGGTATAGCCGTCAACCCGTCCGGAACAAGAGTATACATCGCTAATACCTACGGCAACACTATATCGGTGATTGACACTGCGAAAAATTCCGTTACAGCGACCGTAACTGTAGGAGACAACCCCTTTGGATTGGCGATAAATCCGGCGGGAACAAGGGTATACGTTGCAAACCGGGTCAGCAACACTGTATCTGTGATTGACACTGCTAAAAATACCGTAATAGCCACGATAAACGTAGGAACTAATCCTCATGGATTGGCGATAAATCCGGCGGGAACAAGGGTATACGTCGCAAACTATGTGGCAGACCATGTATATGGCACGGTATCTGTAATTGACACTGCAACAAATACCGTTATAGCAACGGTGAATGTGGGAATCTCACCCTATGGAATAGATGTTAATCCGGCGGGAACAAAAGTATACGTGACAGACCATTACAGCGATAAGGTGTCGGTGATTGACACTGATAAGAACACCGTTATAACGTCAGTAACTGTATTAATTTCTCCTGTGGCTTTTGGTAAATTTATAGGTCCGGCGACTGCCCCGGCAACTATGACACTTCTCCTGACACCAGTAACTGCAACAACCCCGAAAGGAACACCATACACCCTTACTGCGACAGCAAGGGATGCCGGTAATAATCTGGTTAAGGGAATAGTCGTGAATTTTGCCGTTACAACCGGCCCGGGTGGAGGCACAACAGGCACGTCAACAACTGATGATAAGGGCAAAGCACTCTTTACGTACACAAGTACTACTGCGGGGACCGATACGATTGTCGCAAACTTTGTTGATCCGACATTTGGGACAATCACTTCGAACACGGCAAGCAACATATGGAACGAAGGTTCAGTTGTAGATTTCATTACAAATGTAAGTACCGGCAATGCTCCATTATCTGTAAAATTTACAGATACATCGCCGATAATTCCAGTAACGTCGAACGAGGCACTTGGGGATATTACCTGGTTTGACACATCTGCTGCTTCCTGTATGGTATCAAACGAGGCTCCAAGAGTCGTCTTTATCCCCAGTGCAAATAACCTCAATGCTCCACGACCTGTAAAAATTCTGGACACCTCCTTGACAAGTCCGACAATGTGGAACTGGTCATTTGGAGATGGTACGTGGTTTAACACTACTGATGAAAATCTCAAAAATCCAATATACACCTATACCGTTCCAGGTACCTACATAGCACAATTAACCCTATGCAACAATGGCCTTTGCAATACTACGGTTCCTGGTAAAACAATAACCGTGAAAGCATCCGGTAATTCACTTCCCACGGTAAAATTCGTGACAAATGTCAGCAGCGGGTATGCACCTCTGACAGTCGGGTTTGCAGACGGATCCAGCGGCAATCCTAATATGTGGAACTGGTCGTTTGGAGATGGTACCTGGTTTAATACCACAACGGTTACCCTGAAGAACCCGAAACATACATATACGTCAGCAGGAACTTATCCGGTAAAACTGATTGTCTGTAACGCTTTCGGATGTAACACAATCGCTCCGGATAAGACCATTACGGTCAATCTGCTTCCCCTGCCATCAGTGAACTATATTGCAACGCCGGGTACTGGCAATGCACCTCTGACAGTCGGTTTTACAGATGGATCCAGCGGCAATCCTGATATGTGGAACTGGTCGTTTGGAGATGGGACCTGGTTTAATACCACAACAGCCAGCCTTAAGAATCCGACATATACCTATACGTCAGCAGGGACTTATCAGGTAAAACTGATTGCATGTAACGCTGTTGGGTGCAACACAACCGGGCCTGTTAAGACCATTACAGTTAATCTGCTTCCCCAGCCATCAGTGAACTTTGCTGCAAACATAAGTTCTGGCTATGCACCACTAACAGTCGGGTTTATAGATGGATCCAGCGGCAATCCTGATATGTGGAACTGGTCGTTTGGAGACGGTACCTGGTTTAATACCACAACAGCCAGCCTCAGGAATCCGACATATACGTATACGTCAGCAGGAACTTATCCGGTAAAACTGGTTGCCTGTAACGCTGCCGGATGTAACACAACCGGGCTTGTTAAGCCCGTTACCGTCAGCCTTCTTACTCGGCCAACAGTGAACTTTATTGCAACCCCGGGTACTGGCTATGCGCCTTTAACAGTAGGGTTTATAGATGGATCCAGCGGCAATCCGGATACGTGGAACTGGTGGTTTGGAGACGGTACCTGGTTTAATACCACAACAGCCAGCCTCAGGAATCCGACATATACGTATACGTCAGCAGGAACTTATCAGGTAAAACTGATTGCCTGTAACGCTGCCGGATGTGATACCTCCGCTACGGCCAAGACCATTACGGTTAATCTTCTTAATCCGCCATCAGTGAGCTTTGCCGCAAATATAAGTTCTGGAAATGCTCCGCTTACTGTTTTGTTTGTAGATGCATCAAATGGCCACCCGAATATGTGGAACTGGTCGTTTGGAGATGGCACCTGGTTTAATACCACAACCGCCAGCCTCAGGAATCCGGCATATACGTATACGTCAGCAGGAACTTATCAGGTAAAACTGATTGCCTGTAACGCTGCCGGATGTGATACCTCCGCTATGGCTAAGACCATTACGGTAAGTTAAGGGAAAAATGGTTTTCCTTACTTTTTTATAATGCTGTTAAAACCTGCAGGGCAAATTTGGTCTTCAGCCAACCTGATTAAAGCTCACGGATTGTAAAAATGGTGATATTACAGATATTATTGTCAGACAAGACAAAAAAGTGTCAAAGAAAATATGCGTTACTTTGTTGATTGAAAAATAAAAACAAAAAAAACCTGTCCATTATCTGTCTATCTCCAAAAACAATGGAACCCGATAAGGACCATACCATTCCCGACTATCCGGTGACTTCAGGGGGATACAGAAAAAGGTTAATCCCCGCCTAAACTAAAGAAAAATTGCGATGCAAAAAACAACAGGAAATAAACCAATACCCAAAAATGAGCCCGATTTCAGATACAAGCAGTGCCTCATCTTACGAAACGACGTAAAGATGAGTTGCGGGAAGAAATGCGCACAGGCAGCTCATGCGTCAATCGGGGCATTTGAGAATGCGGACAAGACACTGCGCAAGGCATGGCAGGCCGAAGGGCAGAAAAAAGTTGTGTTAAAGGCTGACAGCGAGCGGGCACTTTTTGAGATTAAAGTGATTGCAGAACGGGCCGGGATTTCCACATCGCTGATCCAGGATGCCGGTATGACCGAGATCCCGCCCGGCACTATTACTGCCCTTGGGCTTGGGCCGGCAAAATCCGAAGACCTCGACAGGATCACCGGGACGTTGTCGCTCTTATGATGGAAACTCCGTTTACGCTCGAACGCGAGCTCGGCATGCAATTTTATGCAACCGATACACAGGGAATTGGCGGAACACTCCGTACCGTGCCGGAAGATTTCAGGGTTGACGAGATCCCCCCGTCCGGAAAAAGCCAGTCCGCCGGCCCGTACCTGATCTGCCGGCTCACAAAGAACAACTGGGAGCTTCAGCATGCGGTAAAAGAGATCGCCCGCCGGCTCAATATCAGCCACCGGAGGATCGGCTGGGCCGGGACAAAAGACAAGAATGCAGTCACTACCCAGTTTATCTCGCTTTACAAGGTAACACCGGAAGAGATCGCAAAGTTCTCCTTAAAGGATATCGTTCTTGAACCGGTCGGGCAGTCAAACGAGCAGCTCTCGCTTGGCGATCTGTCGGGAAACCAGTTTGATATCTGTATCCGGGATGCCGACCCAAAAGACCTGGCCGGGCGGGTTGAAGAGGTGACAAAAACCGCTTCACTGGCACTGCCCAACTATTTCGGGCTCCAGCGTTTCGGCGTAATCCGCCCGCTGACGCACCGAATCGGCGAACTGATCCTGCACCGGGATTACGAACAGGCAGTCATGATGTACGTGGGACATGCATTCCCCCATGAACCGGAAAAGGTAAAAGTTGTAAGGACTCTTTTTGCAGAGAGCCGCGACCCGCTTGCCGCTCTAAAGGAAATGCCACCCCAGATGTCATTTGAGCGTTCAATGCTTTCCTATCTTCACTCTCATCCGGGAGATTATGCCGGGGCGCTCCAGCAGCTGCCGCCGAAACTTTTATCGATGTTTGTCTCTGCATTCCAGTCGTACCTTTTCAACTGCGCACTATCGCAGCGGCTTCGTGAAGGCCACACGCTCCTTGACCCGGTACCAGGAGACCGGTTGATCTTTACAAACGGCCGGACCGATGCGGTGACGGAGGCAAACCTTTCAGCCGTTAAGATCCATCTTGCCAGAGGCCGGTGCAGCATTGCGCTATTCATGCCGGGCAAAGATGAGATGGATGCAGTAACCGGAAATGACGCCATCCGTGCCATTCTTGCAGATATGCAAATCACCGCAGAGGATTTCCGCGAGGCCTCTTCATTTGTAAAAACAAAATTTGACGGGGCATGGCGCCCGGTTTCTTTAAAGACCTCGATTGATGCATCTGTAGACTGGACAACCGTCCGCCTGAAATTTACGCTTCCGCCCGGACATTACGCCACAACGGTCTGCCGGGAATACATGAAGGCCGACCCGATCCGGATGGTTTGAATTTTTTTATCCGGAAAACTCCCCATTTGCGGGAGTCAATATTTCCGGATTTTTTTGAAATAAAGGCAGTTGGTTCCATGTTGTCTTTCCCACGCAGTTTCAGGTAAAAACAACAGATCATCTCAATATAATATCTTTGATTAATCATAATCCAAGGGAATTTGTAAAAATGGCTCATGTGCTGGTATCACCGTTGAACTGGGGGCTCGGCCATGCTACGCGCGACATCCCGGTAATCCGGACGATGCTTGCACACGGTCATGAAGTTACAATTGCCGGGTGCGGCGGTTCCCTGTCAGCCCTTAAACAGGAGTTTCCGGATTGCCGGTCCGTTGAGCTGCCGGATTATCCCGTTCCGTACAGTTCCGGGAGCCTGTTTATCCCGAAATTCTGTGCGTCGTTTCCCTTTATGTTTCATGGGATGGTACAGGAACATTCGGCGCTTGAGAAAATCCTTTCCAGGGAGCGGTACGATCTGGTCATCAGCGACAACCGGCTGGGGGTATTCTCCAATAAAGTGCCGTCACTCTTTGTGTCGCACCAGCTCCACTATCATATGCCGCTTGTGTATTGGCCGGCAGAGATCCTTGCCATTCCGGTTAACCGGTTTTTTCATGAACGATATGACCGGATTGTCGTGCCTGACAATCCCCCGGGCCCGCTCTCACTTGCCGGCAAGCTTTCCCGGCCTGATACACAGTTAGCATGGGAACGGATTTTTTTCTCCGGGATCCTCACAGATACCCGGCAGATTGCATGTACGCAGGATCTCGATTACCTTGCCGTGATTTCCGGGCCTGAACCGCAACGGACATACCTTGAAAATATATTGCTTGAAAAAATGGACGAGATACGCGGCACCGGTGTAGCGTTGCTCGGAAACCCGAAAACACCGGATTTGATAAAGCGGGTCGGAAACTGGGTATGTAAGTCCTATGTCTCTACCGAAGAGAAGGCCGAACTGATGAACCGGGCAAAGTGCGTGATTTGCCGTTCCGGATATACAACGTTAATGGAACTGGCTGAGCTTGGGAAAAACCGGGCTCTTTTAATCCCGACACCCGGCCAGACCGAGCAGGAGTACCTTTCGTGGTATTACAAACAAAAGGGCTGGTATCATTCGCAGGAACAGGGTCGCATTGATCTTGCAGCCGATCTTGAAATGACCCGGCACTACCGGGGGTTCCCGAAAATGCCAAAGACCGCAGAGAACATAAAAAAGCTTTACGATGATCTGCTGGCGGGGTATCTTGAATGAGGTGCGGTGATGGATGACCTTATCATTTCCGGTATTGTTGCCCTTGTGGTCTTTTATGCGGGAATCATAGTTGTCGCCATCGGGATCTTCAAGATTGTCGTAATAATGGCGCAGGCACTTATATTGGGTAATTACCTGTTTGTTGGAATGATTCTTGCCGGTATTGTTGCAACAGTTCTTGTCTATTTTGCCATCGGATTGTTGCTGCGAAAAACCGGAACGATCTAATTACCGGGGTATACTAATTCCTGAAATCTTGTACTTTTTTTATTATGCCCGGGGGAATTCCAACCGGTTTTGGGTTCCGACTGACTTGTTTTCCAGTCCTTACAACTGGAATCGATAAAAATACGCTTTGTTGGCATCCTTAAAACATCAGATACACGTTCAGGGATTATAATCTCCTGCCGCTAAAGCGTCATCCCGGATTATCACGGATCCGGCTTTTCAGGGTGCCTCTAGCCTGCCGGATCTTCATACAAGGAAACGATCCGCAAGTTAAAAGGATTCTATTAGCGCAGTTTTGCCCCTTCGGTGTAAAATATTAAAAAAGAAGCCCAAATCGCGCGATTTAATTCCATTTCCGCAGGTGTTTTTAATGAATTCCGCATGTTTTCGGGCGTCCAAAAAAACAGCGCATAGAAATATCGCCAGAATCAGCCCCCGATTGCCAAACAGGGGGCCATTTTGCAAAACCGGTTTTCCCTACAGGAATAATACTTTCCGCGAGGCGTTTCATCTGACAAAGCGTCCCGACAGTGGGGAGTCGGGAGAGGATTCCCTATGAAAATCATGTGAAATTTAAGGATGTGGTAATAGATCTGATACAATCTTTTTCTGGTTTTTAGGGTGGCGGTATGAACCGGATAGGGTCATTTCCGTTTCAAATGAGCCGTAATTTTTCTTAAAACGGCAATAACAATATATATTCTTTGACGGGAATATCCTCTTACTGGAGAGGGAAAATGCAATCAGGTAAAATCAATGGAATTTTTCTTTTGGTTTTTGTTATGGCGGTCATGACCTTTTGTGTTATACCGGCATATGCAGAGAATGGCACTGTGTCTATTACGCTTCGTGGTGAAGCTGGATATAATGTAGGGGATATCATTGCTTTTGACGGGTTGAACACAGTTAGTAATATGACGGTAGTAAAGATCACCGGCCCCGGACTGCCGGCTGAAGGAGTGCCTCCATATAACCTGACTGATGTTCCGGGAACCGGTAACACTGCAGAAACTGATGCAAAAGGTCACTGGGTTTTTTACTGGTATACAAACCGTGCAACAGGTATTGAAACGATGTTAAACGGCCGGTATACCATTACAGCATACGACCGGAATCACCAGGAAATTAATGCATCATCAATCATCTCGTTAAGACAGACTGAATTTTATGCCGCGATGACTCCGAATCCGGCGGTCATGAACCAGTATGTCCAGGTTACAGGGGTAGCAGAAAAGGGAGTGAGCACAATTGAGATCGCTGTGACCGATTCTTCCGGCAAAAAGTTACACACTTTTACATCCCCTGTCACATCAGGAGGGAATTTTAATTACGGTTTCCATGTCGATATGCCCCCTGGCAGGTATACCGTAACAATCGGCAGCCCCAGTCTTGAAAACCGTATTACAAAGATGCTGATTGTTACCGAACCGGTCACGGTAACAGCAACGCCGGAAGTGACCAGCCAGACTCCGGTTACAACCTTGCCCGTTACAAACGAGACAACAGTCCCCGCCACTTCAGCCGTCACCCCGACTATTACTCAGACAGTGACTTTACAGGAAACCGGGACTCTTATAATTTCCTCAAATCCCGCAGATGCAACCGTATACCTTGATTCCGTAATGGTTGGAAAAACACCCCTGAAACTCACGTCCGTCCCGTCCGGCTCGCACCTGGTGGAAATTAAATCCCCGGGCTACCTTACGTGTTCGATTAATGTCATAATTTCTGAAAATAAACCCACAGAGATCGCACCGGAGATGGTAAAGTCATCGATTGACGTCCCACTGTCCCCGTTGACCCCCATTGCAGGTTGTATTGCAGCGGCAGTCCTGATCCTTATTAGCGGACAAAGGAAGAGATAAAAAGATAAAAAAAATTCCCTCCTGTCGGGGAAGCCTGGAATTTTTTTTAATTTTTACCACAACGTATAATGAACTAAAAATCAAATCTTTTTTGCAATCGGGGGTGTTAAAATCGCGAATAAGTTTGGTTTTATTGCACATATGCCGGATGAGCCCGGTTCTCTTGAAAGGGCTGCCGGAATTATCAAAAAATATGAGGGTAATATCAACCGCATCCAGTATGACCGGAGGATTGATCCCTGCACCGTCTTTTATGAAGTAACTGCAACAGAAGATGCCTATGCAAAAATAACAAGTGACCTTGCCGCCATCGGGTATCTCCAGATGTCATTAAAACCGGTTAGTTTCCTGAAATTTTCTGTACATCTCCCCCATACAACCGGATCGCTGTACCAGTTCCTGAGATATACAACCGAATCCGGGGCCAACATCGGATTTATTGATTTTGACGATTCCGGCAGGTACCCGGACCGGCTGACGCTCAGCCTGAATCTCGAAGATCCGGCTGCTGTTGAAAAAATGCTTGACCAGTTAAAATCGCGGTACAGGATTGAGATCCTTGAATACGATACCACGGGCAGGCATTTAGACGATACAATTTTTTACGTCCGGTTTGCACAGGAGATCCGGGAATTGATTGGCGAATCAGAGAATACGTTTCTGCTCTCGTTTTTGGCCGATACCAACCATATTGCCCAGGAACTGATGAACCATGGGAACAATCCCCGCCAGGTTTTTGACAGCGTTCTCCTCACAGGACGTACGTTGCGTGCAACAACCGGTAAAAATTTTTATGCAGATGTCCAGAAAATCCGCGTAACACCTGAGGTTGACCTGTATTGTTTCCAGTTACCCTGCGGAGGGAGTATCTACGCCCTGATGACCGCAGATGATGCCCTGATGATCGATACCGGCTACGGTATCTATCATGACGATGTCATGGCTATGTTTGCACATTACGGGCTTGGCGATGAACGCCGGTTCAGCCGGGTGATTATTTCCCACGCGGATGCCGATCACTGCGGTGCCGGTGGATTTTTCCCGGCAGGCGCCCTGATGCATACGGGAACCCAGAATATTATAAAAACAAACAACCGTGCTTATGGCTCACGGAGTGAGCATTCCGTCCTTGAGGCATTCTACACCAAGATGATCAACCTGTTTTCGCTCTTTAACCCCTCAAAGAAGATCACATGCCTGCCACCGGCAGGAGAGGAAAAATGCAGTATCTTCCCGGTTCTTGGGACGGTAAAAATCGGCGATCTTGAACTGCTCGTCCTCGAAGGACTTGGCGGACATACATACGGGCAAATCTACCTGTTTTCAGAATCCGATGGGCTGATCTTTACTGCTGATGCCGTGATCAATTTTTCCAGCCTCACACAGGAACGGGCGACGTATAGTTCACTTGCAGATTTCCTTGTAACATCGGTCAATGTTGACAGCGACCTTGCACGAAAAGAACGCAAGGCACTTCTCGAACTTATAGCAAAAACCGATCAAAAACTTGCACCTTTACAGAAACGCTGTCTGTGCTGTGGCGGACATGGCGCAGTATCATTGCTGGAAAACGGGAAACTTGTGCCGTATGGGGAAATTGTTCACTATAGTATAACTGATGCTTAACTGCACTCTTTTTTTCACAACCTGATGCGCCGTTTTATCGTATTATCAAAACAACGGTCCCCCGATCAGCAAATTCCTCTCAATTGCACGAAATTCTCATCTACTATTGCGTATATCATTCTTACGAGAAGGATGGAGAATCACAGAGTTCAGGAAATGATGCAGTTAATGGCATCAAAGATCCGGGCAATCGCAGGTCAGTTATCAGATGATGATATAGATTCATTTATTGCTGAGATCCTGAATGCCAGGAGAATTTATGTCATGGGTGCGGGCAGATCCGGGCTTGTGGCAAAAGGGTTTGCCATGCGCCTGATGCACCTTGGCCTCCAGTCGTATGTAGTCGGGGAGACCATAACACCGGCTGTCCAGAAGAGTGATGTTATTATAATTTTTTCAGGATCCGGTAAGACCAAAACCATCGCAGATTTAGCCGAGACTGCAAAAGAGATCGGTGCACATATCTGCCTTATTACATCGAATGCAGATTCCCGTATTGGGAAAATTGCTGACTGTAATGTCATTATCGAGCACCAGCGCGACAATATTGAAGATGATGCAGCAGAATTCGAGATTCGTCAGCTCCTTGGCGATCACAAGTCGTTTGCACCGCTCGGGACGCTCTTTGAGACTGCGTCGCTGGTATTTTCCGATGCAGTGATTTCACGACTCATGGAGATCACAAAGACTGACGAATCAGCGCTTAAGAACCGTCATGCAAACATTGAATGATAAAAAAGTGTGGAGATAGAGTTATGGCTGAACAGTTTTCGCCCCGGGTAAAAGGAATTGAAATTTCAGGAATTCGGAAAATTTTTGAGGCCGCAGGTCCGGATTCGATAAATCTTGGTCTTGGCCAGCCGGATTTTGACACGCCGCAGCACATCAAGGATGCAGCGATTGCGGCGATCCAGTCCGGTAAGACCGGATATACCAGCAACACGGGGATACCGGAACTCAGGGATGCCATCAGCGCCAAGTTTAAAAAAGAAAACGAGGTCGCGTATTCTCCTGACCAGATCATTGTTACTGCCGGTGCAAGCGAGGCTCTCCATATTGTTATGCAGGCTCTTGTAGGGGAAGGTGACCGGGTCCTTCTTGCCGACCCGGGGTTTGTTTCCTATGCAGCACTTGCAACGCTTGCCGGGGGACGGCCGGTTGGAGTCCCGCTGGATGAGACCTTCCATATCAATGTGGATAAGGCACAGGAACTCATGAAAGGCGCTCGGCTGTTTGTCCTCAACTCCCCGTCAAACCCGACCGGGGCTGTCGAGAGCAAAGAATCGATTAAGGCGCTTGTCGAGTATGCACATGATGCCGGGGTCACCATAGTCAGCGATGAAGTATACGAGCATTTCATTTACGGCAAGAAACACTGGAGTGCAGCCCGGTTTGGCGACAATGTGGTTACAATCAATGCGGCAAGTAAGACCTATGCAATGACCGGCTGGCGGCTCGGTTATCTTGCAGCCTCCTCTGAAATTGTCGGCCAGTGCCTCAAGGTCCACCAGTACTGCCAGGCCTGCGCAACATCAATCTCCCAGTACGCGGCATTTGCCGCATATATTGGTGACCAGTCCCCGGTTGCAAAGATGCGCACGGAATACCAGGCACGGCGCGACCTGCTTGTCAAGGGTCTTTCCGAACTGGGCTTTTCATTCCCGGTTCCAGAAGGTGCGTTTTATGCATTTGTCCCGATGAAACCGGCGCTTGTCCAGAAGATTATCGACCGTGGCGTAATCCTGACACCGGGATCAGCGTTTGGCGCAAATGCTCCGGATTATGCCCGCATGAGTTATGCCGCATCCCGTGACAATCTCAAGCGAGCTCTTGATAGGATCAAAAAAGCAACAGGTGAATAATATGGTAAAAGAACTTTTACAGAAATTATCAAATGCCCACGGTGTTTCGGGCAGCGAAGGCAGCGTTTTTGCCGTCATAAAAAAAGAACTAAAAGGTTATGTCGATGAGATTTCCGAAGATCCGATGGGCAATCTTATAGCCGTTAAGCACGGGAACAAGTCAAAAGTGATGCTTGCAGCCCATATGGATGAGATCGGGCTCATGGTAAAATATATCGATGACAAGGGTTTCCTTCGTTTTGTTACGCTAGGCGGCTGGTATGCGCCGACGCTCTATAACCAGCGCGTTATTGTTCACGGGACAAAAGGAGACCTGTATGGTGTTATCGGCGGTAAACCCCCGCATATGATGGACGAGGAAGACCGCAAGAAAAGTGTCAAGACCGACGATATGTTCATCGATGTCGGTGCACAGAACAAGGATGAAATTGCAGGACTGGGTATCGAGATCGGCACACCTATTACGATTGACCGGGAATTTGCCGAGCTGGCCAACAACCGGGTGACAGGAAAGGCATTCGATAACCGTGCCGGTGTCGCAATGCTCATAAAAACCATGCAGAAGATGAAGTCCCCCTTCACGGTCTATGCAGTTTTTACCGTGCAGGAAGAGGTCGGGCTTAAAGGAGCAAAGACCAGTGCATTTACCATTAATCCTGACTGGGCTGTTGCGACAGATGTAACAATCCCCGGCGATCATCCGGGTATCGAAATGAAAGATGCCGCAGTTGAGATGGGAAAAGGACCTGTCATTACGATTGTTGACAGCAGCGGGCGTGGCCTGATTGCGAGCCGGAAGGTTGTCCAGTGGCTGAAAAAAGCTGCCGAGGCACAGGATATCCCGGTGCAGTTTGAAGTGGGTACCGGGGGAACTACTGATGCGACATCCATTCACCTGACACGGGGCGGGATCCCGAGTACCACGATCAGCCCGCCAGCCCGGTACATCCATTCCCCGGTAGAAGTCATGGATATCCGTGATATCGAGGGTGGGGTCAACCTGCTTGTTGCTGCGCTGAAAACAAAACCGGCGCTATAACATTTCTTTTTTTTGGATACTCCTCAGGTTTCATTCTGTAGTATTCCGTTCAGAGTCTAATACACCCAATCCTCCAGAAAAATGGCTTTACGGATACGTGAATAAGTGTGGGGTGTTCTGATAAATTGACGGTTAATAATGATTTTTTGAAGGCGAAGAATTGTGATCAACCGCCAACCTGTCCGAACACATCAAAGTGTATATAATAGTTTATATAAAAAATTGCTGATTTTGTTTTAGCGTTTTTTATAGTAGAGCCAAATAAAAACCGTTCAGATTACGATCAGACAAATGTCACAATTCCTATGAGGAGCCGGCTGGCCACTGCATAGATAAACGGCGTATCCCATGTAAGCGGCAAATACGCTTCGGCAAGTGTCGTGGCAAGCGGGGATTTATCATATACTCATACTGGCCAAGGATGATCGGCAGAAAAAGGTGGCAAAATGGTTAATCTTCCGGGTGAAATTCACCTTTACGCCCTGGTTCTGGACCATTTCACCAGTGTAGTTGAAGAGCCCGAACAGGATTGATACAAGCACGAACTGGTGGAGGAAAAAACCTGATAAATTTTCATTAGGGTAATATGCTATTTTAACACCTAAATCCAAGAAGGATTTACGGAGTGAAAAATGGCAAAAATTGCATGTCCAAAATGCAATTCAAAAAAGTTATACCAACTTCACAGCGGGAAGAGACGTTGTGCGCGATGCCGGTATGAGTTCATTCCCCATAAATTACCATTGACCTTTTCC
>Ga0209098_1000304_pt1 | contig 55183 bp, 42 predicted proteins | sample AD_JPNHW1_MetaG_FD_184429 | JGI IMG/M metagenome (GOLD analysis project Ga0209098, IMG submission 184429) | Active sludge microbial communities of municipal wastewater-treating anaerobic digesters from Japan - AD_JPNHW1_MetaG (SPAdes) (version 2) | ecosystem: Engineered > Bioreactor > Anaerobic...
GTCTTGGTGGGCCAATCCTTGTTGATGCGACGGGCGAGGCCGATGAGGACGGCACCAGGACCGCACTCCCAGAACTCGGTCACGCCGAGGGTGGCGGCCTCGCGCATGCAGGCCTCCCAGCGCACGGTGGAGACGACCTGCTGGATCAGCATCTCGCGGATCTCGTTCGGATCGGTGACCTGCTTGCCGGTGACGTTGGTGAGCACCTGCAATTTCGGGGCGTTGAAGGCGACGGTCTGGAGGAACTTGGCGAACTCGGCGCGGGCCGGCTCCATGAGGCGGCTATGGTAGGCACCGGCGACGTTGAGCGGGACAACCTTCTTCATCCCGCGCTCCTTGGCGGCGGTCACACAGGCGTCGACCTTGGTCTTCTCGCCGGAGACGACCACCTGGCCAGGGCAGTTGAGGTTCGAAATCTCGATGTCGAACTCGTGGCACAGGTCGGTGACCTTGACGAGATCCTCGCCGATGATGCTGGCCATGGTGCTGCGGGTCATCTCGCAGGCGACCTGCATGAGGCGGCCGCGCTCGGCGACCACGCGCAGACCGGTGTCGAAGTCGAACACACCGGCGACGGTCAAAGCCGTCACCTCACCCAAGCTCAGCCCCATGACGGTCGTGAGATCGCCCAGCTTCCCCTGCTCCTTCAGGAGCGAGTACAGGGTGTAGCCGTGCACGAAAAGCGCAGGCTGGCACACGCGGGTCGGAACGAGGAGTTCGTCCGGACCTTCGAAGCACATCTTGGCCAGGTCCCAGCCGAGCACCTCGTTGGCACGGGTATAGATCCGCGCGGCGGTGGCGGCATTGTCGGCAAGGCTTTTGCCCATGCCGACCTTCTGAGCTCCCTGACCGGAGAAAATGAGGGCGAGTGACATGATGGAAGTGGTTCAGGAAATGGGCCGGCCTTCCAAAAACCAAGTCCGAAGTTGGAGGCGTCGGAACGCGCCGTCCGCTCTACGCCGGCCGGCACCACCCTACACAACAGCTCGAGACCTGCAGGCGCCGGGCAGGATAGGTACACCGCCCTACTCGGCGCCGGCTCGCTCAGCCCCGGGATTTGCGCTGCTCGTCGCGCAAGAGCTTGAACTCCAACGCATCCTTCAGCGCCTGCCACGAAGCCTCGATGATATTTTCCCCGGCGCCCACAGTGCCGAAGAGCTCGTCGCCATCGGCCGTTTCAACCAGGACGCGCACCCGGGCGCCGGCACCCTGCTGGCTCTCCAGAATGCGCACCTTGTAATCGCGCAGCAGGATTTCCTTGAGCTGCGGGAAGACCGGTTCGAGCGCAAGGCGCAGCGCCTTGTCCAAAGCACCGACCGGGCCGTCGGACTCGGCCACGGTGTGGTGCACCTCATCGCCGACGCGCAGCTTCACCGTCGCCTCGGACATGACCGGCTCGCCAGGGCCGCGGCGTTCGACGATGACGCGATACCCCTCGAAGCCGAAGAACTCGCGGTGTTTCTCCAGCGCCTTCGCGATGAGCAGCTGGAACGACGCATCGGCCGCCTCGTACTCGTAGCCGAGAAACTCCAAGCGCTTGATCTCGTCGATGAGCTCCTTGAGCGCCGGTGAGTCGGCCTCGAGCTCCACGCCCAGCTCGCGCGCCTTCATCACGACGCTGCTGCGGCCCGACATGTCGGAGATGAGCACCCGCTGACGGTTGCCGACCAACTCCGGGACGATGTGCTCGTAGCTGCGCGCGACCTTCTGCGCCGCGTTGGCGTGCACACCGCCCTTGTGCGCGAAGGCCGAGGCACCGACGAACGGCGCGTGGGTGTCCGGGTTGCGGTTGCCCAGCTCGTCGGCGAAGAGCGAGAGCTGGCGCAGGTTCGGAAGCTGCGGCCGGCAGTGCGCATCGTAGCCGAGTTTCAGCAACAGGTTCGGGATGATGGAGACGAGGTTGGCGTTGCCCGTGCGCTCGCCGTAGCCGTTGATCGTGCCCTGCACGAGCGCCGCGCCAGCCTGCACACCAGCCAGCGAGACCGCCACGCCAAGCCCGCAGTCGTTGTGGCAGTGCATGCCGATCTTTCCCGGGCCGAACTTCGCAACGACCTCGCCGACGATCCGCTTCACCTCATCGACCATCGTGCCGCCGTTGGTATCACACAGTGTGAGGTTGCACGCCCCGCCGCGCTCCGCGGCCTCGAGCGTCTGGAGCGCGTAGGCCGGGTTGTCCTTGTACCCGTCAAAGAAGTGCTCGGCGTCGTAGATCACCTCGCGTCCCGCCTCGCGCAGGAACCGCACGGAATCCTCGATCATGGCGAGGTTCTCCTCCGCCGTGGTGCGCAGGATCTCGGTGACATGGAGCAGCCAGGTTTTGCCGAAGATGGTGACGACCGGCGTCTCGGCCTCCAGCAGGAGCTTGAGCTGGGAGTCGTCAGCAGCACGGACGCCGGCGCGCCGCGTCGAGCCGAAGGCGGCGACCTTGGCGTGCTTGAACTTCATCTGACGCACGCCCTGGAAGAACGCCATGTCGCGCGGGTTCGAGCCCGGCCAGCCGCCCTCGATGTAGTCGATCCCGAAGTGGTCGAGCTTCTCCGCGATGCGGAGCTTGTCGGCCACGGAAAACGAGATGCCCTCGCCCTGCGTGCCGTCGCGGAGGGTGGTGTCGTAGATCAGGATGCGATTGGAGCTCATGGGATCGGAGGTGTGGTAACAAAAGACCCCGGGCGTTGCGGCCCGGGGTCTTGGAAAATCGGAAGTGCGTGGATTGTCACGCGCCGTTTCCATGCCCGGGCCGGCGGCTGGTAATAATCGAGCCGATAATCGAAATGGCGTTGGCGATCCGGGCGCTCATGGAAAACGAGACGGCGGCCAACTTACCGCGCATCAGCTGGGTGTCGAGGCGGGAGTTCGCGAGCGTCGGCTCCGAAGCTCACTGCGCGAGGAACTCCGCAATGCGCGGCACGAGCAGCTCGCGGGCATCCTCCAGCACATAGTGGCCGGCGTCGGCGTAGTGCTCCGTCTCGGCCTGCGGGAAGAACTGTTTCCAGCGCTCGAAGAAGTGGTCGTTGAAGCAGAAGTCCTTGCCGCCCCACCCGATCAAGACCGGTTTCGCCTTCAGCCACGCCAGATCGACGCCGATCTGCTGGAGCAGCGGCAACGTCGGGTGCTCAGGCTCCATCGGGATGTCGCGGACAAACTGGTGCACAGCCACGCGGTCCGCCCAGCTGCGGTACGGCGCGAGCAAACCCTCGCGCACCGCGGGCGGCAGCGGCTTGGTCACCGCCATCGACACCGCCGGACCGGCGAAACCGTTGAACCCGCGCACGAGCAGCGAGCCGATCACCGGCCAGCGGCACACGGAGATGCGCCCGGGGATGTTCTCGTCGGGGAACGCCGCGGTATTGAGGATCACGATCTTCCCGGTGGCGTCGGCCGCGCGCGTCGCCACGCCCATGCCGATCGCGCCACCCCAGTCGTGCACCACAAGGTGGATGCGCTTCAGTCCGAGGTGCGCGATGAGCTTCTGCACGTCGCCGATGCGGCGCGCGAGCTGGTACGGGTATTTCGCCGGCTTGTCGGAGAGGCCCATGCCCACGTGGTCCGGCACGATGCAGCGCATCCGGCCGCGAAGCGCCTGCACAACGTTGCGGAAGTAGAACGACCACGTCGGGTTGCCGTGCAGCATGACCACGGCCTCGTCGCTACGCGGGCCTTCGTCGAGATAGTGCATCCGCACGCCGTCGCCGACGTCGAAGAAATGCGATTCGAAGGGATATTCGCTGCGCCAGTTTTCCATGTTCAGCACTCCAGCACGAGCATCACGCAGTTGATTCCGCTGCCGATGCCCAGCAGGCCGACGCGCTGGCCGGCCTTGATGAAGCCGGTCTCGCGCGCCTGCCACAGCGTGAGCGGCAGCGCGACAGAGCCGGTGTTGCCCATCGTCTCGAACGTCGAGAAATCCTTCGCCGGATCGAGCCCGAGCGTCTCGTACAACTTCCGCCGGTGCGCGACGCCCACCTGGTGGCACACGAACCGGTCGAAATCCTTCTCGGCGAACCCGAGCTCGCGCCCGAGATCCTCCCACGTGCGCCGCGCCGTCTCGACGCCGGCCACGAGGAGCTGTTCGGAGTCGGTCTGCATCGCCAGCGCGTCGCCCTCGGCACGGTCGCCCATGCACAGCGAGCTGTACTCGCTCGCCGCGCGCACCACGCCTCCGACCAGCCGCGGAGAACCCGCTGGCGCGAGATCGCGGCGGCACAGCACCGCCGCCACCGCGCCCGAGCCGATCGTGAGGTTGGCGAAGAACGGCTTGATCTGCTGCCGGTCGAGCTCGCTCGTGCACAGCCGCCGGATCGTCTCCTCGACGAGCGGGCCGCCATTCTCGCCGCAGACGACGACGCCGGCCTCGATCTGGCCCGACTCGATCATGCCGCCGACGAGCGTGCAGGAATTCAGGAAACCGAGACAGGCGTTCGACACGTCGAGGATCTGCATCTGCGCTGGCAGACCGGAGGCACGGTGCACGAACGCCGCCGTCGCCGGCTCCAGCATGTCGCGCGAGACCGCGCCGTGGATGAGCATCCCGAGCTTCGCCGCCGGCACCGCCGTCTTCGCCAGCACAGCGCGCACCGCCCGAGCGCTCGCCTCGGAGGGCTTCGTGCCCGGCTCCCAGAAGCGGCGCTCCTTGATGCCGGTCATGAGCTCCAACCGGCCAAAGGGCAGCCGCAGACGCTCGTAGAGCGGGCGCAAGCGTTCCTCCAACGCGGCGGTGGTCAGCACCTGCGGTGGCAACACCGCGACGAGGGATTCGATGACGACGTTTTGGAAACGCATCGCAGAGAGATCAGGCCTTCGTCTCCGGTCGCATCGCGAGCCGGATGGCTTCCTTGTCGAAATAGTTCATGCCGAGACCGGCGTCGACGACCAGCGTCGTGCCGTTGATGCCACTGGAACGCTCGCTGAGCAGGAAGAGTGCGGCGTTGGCCACCTCCTGCGTCTCCAGATTGCGGCGGCGGAAGGTCAGCTTCTCGGCGTAGAGGTAGCTCTCGACGTAGCCGGGGATGCCCGAGCTGCTCGCGGTCTTGAGCGGACCGGCGCCCACGGAGTTGAACCGCACCTCGGTGTCGGCGCTGAACGACTTGGCGAGGTTGCGCACGATGCCGTCGAGCGCCGCTTTGATCGGCGACATGTAGCCGTAGTTCTCGGCCGTCACGAGCAGCGACGAGATGCCCATCGCCACGACCGACGCGTTGCGCGCCAGGAACGGTTTGAACGCCCGCGCCAGCTCCACGACCGAGAAGGCCGAGATCGTCGTCGCCTGCAGGAAATCCGCGCGCTTCGTCTCGTGGAACGGCTTGAATCCCTCCGCGTAGTTGGCGAACGCGACCGAGTGCACGATGCCGTGGATCGGCCCGAACTGCGGCCCGACCTCCGCCGCCAGCGCGTCGCACGCGCCCTCGCGCTCGAGGTCGCACACGAACACCGGCAGCTGCGGCGCCAGCTTCTGCACCTCGCCGCGGCGCTTCTCCGAGTGCACGCTCAGGATCACCTTCGCGCCCTCGGCTTCGAGCGACTTCACGATGTGCCAAGCGACGCTCTTGCGATTGGCCACGCCGGCGACGAGCACCGTCTTGCCGGATAGTCCCAGGAAACTCATGCCGCGCCTCCCGGCGTCTTCCACGCGACCGCAAAGTCGACGCTGAGCACGCGTTTGCCGGCGCTGGTGATCGCGCCGCTCATCATCGTGAATCCGCCCATGACCTCTTTGATCTTCACGGAAAGTTCGACGGTCTCACCGGGGAAAACGGGGTTGCGGAACTTCACATCACTCACGCGCGCCAGGAGCGGTACCCCGCCCTGCTCGCCCGCCGTGGCACCCGCGGTCTTGGCGCGCTTGGACATCAGCAGCGCACCGGTCTGGAACACCGCCTCGCACAGCAGCACTCCCGGCGTGATCGGGTGCTCAGGATAGTGCCCCTTGTAGAAAAACTCGTCGGCCCGGAACGTGCGCTTGGCCACCAGCGAGTCGGCCGTCTCGGAGACGATTTCGTCGACGAAGAGGAACGGCGGCCGGTGCGGGATGAGGTCGGTGACGTTGTCGGGCATGGAGAAAAGACGTTGGGCGAGAGGCGAAGGGCCGAAGGCTAGAGAATGAACCGCCCCCGCGGAAAGCCTTTGTTTGCAGCGCTCACGGTGCAGCCACCACCGCTCGCCACAGCGGGCACGTCGCCGGATCGACCGGCTCGCCGCGCCGGTAGCGGGCGAGCAGCTGCACCGAGCGCTGCGCGAGCATCCGGCGCACCTCGCGACGCTGCCCCTTCACGCGTGGGATGACCATGTTGTCGTAGCCGGTGGTCTGGTGGCGCATCCAGGCAATGGTGGCGGCCTCGGCGCGCTCCTCGATCGGGATGCGCTCCGTGCGCGCCACCGTGCCGCTGCCGACCGGTGTGGCGTGCGTAGTGATCAGTCCGGCCATCCGATCCTCAATCTCGCGGTAGCTGGGATGAAACGAGAGATAGGCCATCACCGAGCCGCGGAAATCCTCCACATACTCGGCCTGCTCGACTGCACGGCGCGCGCGGCCGGCGTCGAGCTTGCGTTGGTAGGAGGGATCCTGCCGCTCGAGCGCGAGCTCGGCGCGCAGCGCCTCGATCCGCGCCGCCGGAGCCCAGATGCCGCGGGAGAAGCGTTTGTTGCCCTTCTTCTCGATCACGGTCCACGTGGGACCGTCGGCCTTGATTCGGCGGCTCAGGGCGGCGTCGCCGGGCGGCAGCAGTCCCCAGTCGTCGGGCACGGCGAGCACACGACCGTCGGCGGCGAGGACGCGGCGGGGCATGGAGAACGGGCGGACTTCGCGAGTCTCGGTCGGCATGGCAAACCCTAGAAAACGTCGACCCGGCTTACTCGGCGCTCAGCGCGTCCGGTTCGAACTTCCGTCCCGGCACCGCAAGGATCTCGACATACACGCTCGCCGCGCCGGCTTTCGCGGCGGCATCGACGCTGTCGACGACCTCGCTGAGTGGCTTCACCGCAGCCGACGTCGCATCGACACCGACCTTGCAGGCGAAATCCCAGCGGGTGAACCCCTCGGGGAGCTTCTTGCGCTGCTCGCGCTGCACATACTTGCGCAGCTCGTTTTTGACGGATTCGAGCACGCGGGCGTCAGCCTTGTCGGGAACTTTGAGAGGGAAATTCTTCTTCATCGGGAAAAGATCTGCCGCGAGCTCATCCACAACCGCCGCTTCGTTGCGCGGACAGCCGTGGTGGCACGCATGCAGAATTGGACAACCTGCCACGCACTCCGTCCCCGACGCAAGCCGCGCGAGCGCCGGCTTCATAGTTTTCATGAAGCACATTCATTGACTCCCTCGCCTGCGTTTCCCTACGTTCGCCAGAATTCCCATGCCAACCGCCGGTCCCGCCTCCTCCACAACTACCTCCAACCAGCATTCCGGTCAGACCGTTCGCGACGTCGTCATCCGCCTCGCGGGCAACTCTCAGGACGGCATCCAGGCCATCGGCGGTTTCCTCGCCCGCCTCGCCGGCCGCAGCGACCAGGACGTCATGACGTTCATGACCATCCCTGCCACCATCGCCGGCGGTCCCTCGATCTTCCAGGTGCGCATGGGCAGCGGCGAGATCCTCTCCCCCGGCGACCGCTCCGACCTTCTCGTCGCCTTCCACCAGCACAGCTACGAGGCCCACCGCGCCCAGTTGCGCGACGGCGGCGTGCTCCTCTACGACTCCGACACCGTGAAGCCCGATGCCGCCGACACGCGCATCCGGGCCGTCGGCGCCCCGATCACCTCCGGCACCGTCGCCGCGACCGGCGGCAGCGCCAAGGACAAGGGCAAGAACATCTATGTGCTCGGCCTGATCGCCCGCCTCTTCGACCTCAACGTCGAGAAGCTCAAGGGCCTCATGAAGGAACGCTTCGGCAAGAAGTCCGAGGACATCTTCAACCAGAACGTCCGCATCTTCAACGCCGCCTACGCCCATCCGCTCGACAACGACGTCCGCTCCGCCTTCGAGTTCGGCCCCGCCCGCGTCTCGACCGGAGCCCGCCCGATGGTCACGATGGACGGCAATCAGGCCATCGTCATGGGTCTGGTCGCTGGTGGCGTGCGTTTCGGCGCCGCCTACCCGATCACCCCAGCCTCCAGCATCATGGAGGACCTCCGCGCCGCGCTGCCGAAGTACGGCGGCATGTACGTGCAGTGCGAGGATGAGATCGCCGCCATCGCCACCGCGCTCGGCTTCTCCTACGCCGGCCACGTCGCCGTCACCAACACCTCCGGTCCCGGCATGTCCCTCAAGATGGAGGCCCTCGGCTGGGGCATCATGGCCGAGATGCCGCTCATCATCGTGAACGTCCAGCGCGGCGGCCCGAGCACCGGTCTGCCGACCATGGTCGAGCAGAGCGACCTGATCCAGGCCATCGGCGGCACGCACGGCGACGCCCCCCGCATCGTCCTCGCCCCCTACTCCGTGGGCGACTGTTTCTACGCCGCCTACGAGGCCGCGCAACTGGCCCGCGAATACTCGGTGCCGGTCATCGTCCTCTCCGACCAGGCGATCTCCACCCGCATCGAGGCCTTCCAAGAACCCGACCTCGCCAAGCTCTACGTCGAGCCCGCCATCCAGCTCAAGCCCGTCGAGGGCGAGTACAAGGCCTACGCCTTCGACAAAGCCACCCACCACGTCCCGCCCGGCACGCCGATGCTCGGGGGCAAGTACCCGACCGTCACCGGTCTCGAGCATGACGAGACCGGCCATCCCAACGCCTCCGCGCCGAACCACCAGAAGATGACGATTCGCCGCCGCGAGAAGATCAAGGCGCTCGCCGCCAAACTCCCCGCGCCCGAAGTCTTCGGCGACCAGGAAGGCGACGTTCTCCTCGTCGGCTGGGGTTCCACCTACGGCCAGATCCGCGAAGCCGCCAAGATGCTCCGCTCCCAGGGTCGCAAAGTCGGCCACCTCCAGATCCGCAACATCAGCCCGCTTCCCAAAGGGCTCGCCGAGATCTTCGCGAAATACCGTCACGTCGACGTCGTCGAAATCAATGACGAAGGTCTGTATGGCTACGGCCAACTCGCCAGCCTCCTGCGCAGCGCGCTCGCCATCCCGACCATCCGCAGCATCTGCAAGACCGACGGCCTCACCTTCAAGGTGCAGGAGATCCTCGCCGGAGTCTCCCGCCTCGACGCCTCCGCCAAACGCTGACGCGCCCGGAAACCCGAAACCAAGAACCCGAAACTCGAAACCGTTTCCGCCATGTTCACTCTCACCCGCCCCGCCCCGGCCGCCGTCCCCGCCGCCCCCCTCACCAAGACCACGCTCAAGGCCGACAATCCGACCTGGTGCCCCGGCTGCGGCGACTTCGCCGTGCTCGCCGCCTTCCAGCGCGTCCTCGAGAAGCTCCAGATCCCGCAGCACAACCTCGTCACCCTCGCCGGCATCGGCTGCTCCTCCCGCCTGCCCTACTTCGTCAACACCCACGGCGGCCACTTCATCCACGGCCGCGCGCTCCCGTTCGCCAGCGGCGTCAGCCTCGGCCGCGACGACCTCCACGTCGTCGTCTTCGGCGGCGACGGCGACGGCTTCTCCATCGGCGGCAACCACCTCGACCACACCGCCCGCAAGAACATCAAGATCACCTACGTGATCATGGACAACTCGGTGTACGGCCTCACCAAGAAGCAGACCTCGCCCACCTCGCCCGTCGGCTTCAAGTCGAAGACCGACCCGACCGGCGCGCTCGACCCCGCCCTCAACCCGATGCGCCGCCTCCTCGGTACCGGCGCCACCTTCGTCGCCCGCGCCTACGCCGGCCAGCTCCCGCACCTCACCGACATGATTGAGCGCGCCATGAAGCACGACGGCTTCAGCGTCGTCGAGGTCCACACCCACTGCGCCAACTTCTACGACGAGGCCTTCGACTGCTTCAACTCCCGCAAGGGCGGCAAGTTCGACACGATCGACGAGACCAAGCACGACGTCACCGATCTCAACGCCGCCTTCCGCCTCGCGTCGATGGAGACACCCGGAGTCTTCGGCGTCTTCTACGATGTCAAAGATCAGCCCAGCAAGAACGCCCGTGAGGCCGGTCTGATGGAGCGCGTCCAGGCCAACTTCAAGACGACCGACGGTCGCGCCCTCCTCCAGTCCGCGTTCAACCGGATGAAGTGATCGCTGCGCCGGAAGCGCGTCCTCCGGGGCGCGCCTTCAACAGACGGCGCACATCGTATTCCCTGTAAGTTGGGACCAACGCATCCCGCGTTGCGTCTCCGTTTCTCGGGGATCCTGGCCTCGCACGAGGGCCGTTCGACACGAGGTGACGGCCACGCGAATTCACGCTTTCGGTTGCGCACCGAAGGCGCGCGCGGAAGGGCGCCGTCTTGCGACGCCTATTCGCAATAGTCGCTTCGCTGGTCTGCAACATCTCACGAGCGGCGCAAGCCGCCCGGCCCTATCCGGCAACTGCATCGCTACGACTTAGCCTGCAGTCACCTTCCCTGCCGGCGCATCGCCAGCGGGTTTGCCTTCGAGCCGGCCGATGATGCGGAGCAGTCCGTCAAGAATCGTGATCGGGTGCGGCGGGCAGCCGGGGATGTAGAGATCGATCGGCACCACCGAGTCCGCGCCCTGGCACGTCTCGGCGTGACCGACAAACGGCCCGCCGGAGATTGCGCAGGCGCCCACGGCGATGGCGATCTTCGGGCCGGGCACGGCATCCCATGTCTTCTTGAGCGCGAGCTCCATTGCTTTCGTCACCGGGCCGGTGATGAGCAGGCCGTCAGCGTGCCGCGGCGACGCCACATACTGGATGCCGAAGCGGCCCAGATCCCAGCCGATGGTCCCGAGCACGTTGATGTCGGCCTCGCACGCGCCGCAGCCGCCGGCGCTCACCTGCCGCAGGCGCAGCGAACGGCCGAGCAGCTTCTTCATCTGCGCATCCAGCGCCGCGCCCAGCCGCAGTTCTTCCTGCCCCGGCGCACCGAGCACGAGATCCTCGCGCCGCCGTACCGCCAACCGGTGGTCGCGCGTCTGGATGATCGCCTTGCTCGGACACGCCGCCACGCACTCGCCACAGAATAGACAGCGCCCGAGATCAAGTGCCACCGGTTTGCCGGCCTCGCGGGCGATCGCCTCCGTCGGGCACACCGACACGCAGGCCGTGCAGCCTTCGGCGCACTTCGCGCCGTCGACGCGCAACGCCCCGCCATGCCGGTCCGGCAACGCCGGCGCCGGTCCGTCCGGGTACGTCATGGTCGCGCAACCGGCCTTCAGTCGATGGGTGATGGTATCGAGGACGAACATGGCGAGTGGAATTCAGGGCTTAATCGACGGCAGTCTCACTCACAGATCGAAGCCGCAGTACGAGAGGTTGAAGCTCTTGTTGTTGATCGGGAAATCGGAGATCGCCTGGTTGCGCAGGGCCAGCGCGAGGCCGGTCCAGTTGTGGAACGAGGGATCGGTGCCCTTGTAGCGGCGGAAACGGCCGTCGGCATCCGTCAGCGCCACGTGGCAGACCTCGCCGCGCCAGCCCTCGACCAGCGCCACGGCAAGCGTGTCCGGCGCCGCGGGGGCGAGTTCATCGCGGATTCCGCCCTCAGGCGGGGTCGCGATCTGTTCGCGGAGAAACTGCCCCGAACGCTGGATCTCCAGCCAGCGGACACGGGCGCGTGCGAGCACGTCGCCGCCCGACCACACGGCCACCGGCGCCTGCGCGAAGCGGTGCCAGCCGGCGGGATGATCGTAGCGCACGTCGCGCACGAGGCCGCTGGCGCGCGCCGCCGGGCCGACAAGGCCGACCTCCGCCGCCTGCTGCGGGAAAACGCAGCCGACGTTCTCGAAACGGGCGCGCACCGAAGCGGCGTCCCAGAGCCACGTCGCCGCCTGCTCGGCGTCCGCCAGGTGCGTTTCGAGCCGTGCGAGCATCGTTTTCGCGCGTTCCGGTTCCAGGTCGTGGCGACAGCCGCCGGGACGCACGAGGCCGCGGCCGAAACGGTTGCCGCAGAGCAGCGCGGTGAGATTGAGGAAATCGCCGCGGATTTTGCCGCAGGCCGACGCGGTGGGCAGGAAGGCTACGTCGCCGGCGAGCGCGCCGAGGTCGCCAGTGTGGCAGGCGAGGCGCTCCAGTTCGAGGGCGATAGCGCGCAGCCATTGCGCCCGCAGCGGCGCCTCGGTGCCGGCCAGTGCCTCAAGGATCGTCGCGTACGCAGTGGAGTGCCCGATCGTGGTGTCGCCGGAAGCGGTCTCCATCTGCGCCATCGTCGCGCGGTGCGGGCCGCCGGCCAGCGCCTCCTCGATGCCGCGGTGCTGGTAGCCGAGCGCGATCTCGAGATGGATCACCTCTTCGCCGGCGCACTGGAAACGGAAATGGCCGGGCTCGATCACGCCGGCGTGCACGGGGCCGACGGCGACCTCGTGGATCTCGCCACCATCGACGCGGAAGAACTCGCCGTTTGCCGGCGCGTTGCCGGCGGTGCGGCGTACGGGCTTGAGCCACGGATGCCCCTCGGGCTCGACTCCGTACTGTTCCCACACCTCGCGTTCGAAGAGATGCGCCTGGTGGCTGAGCAGCGTGAGCGCAGGATATTTCTTCTCGGAAAACGGCGTGCTGCGGCCGACGGCAAGCGTGTTCTCAGCATCAAAGGCGACCACGGCGACAAGCCGGATCGCGCCCGCCCCTTCGACTCCGCTCAGGGCAGGCCCCGTCGCCGGTTCGGCGATGCCGAACCACGAGCAGAGGCGCCCATTGTGTGCCAGCGCGTCGGCGACAACGCGCACGAAATCGACCACAGGCCACTCGGGCACCTCGGTCCACGGGATCGAGGTGGCGTTGGCGATCGGAGCGAGAGTTTCGGCGGCATTCATGCGTAGAACCTTTCCTGTAGCCGGGAGCAGCGATCCCAGCTGTCGGCTACAGCGAAGACGGTAGGGACGTTTCTCCGAAACGTCCGTTCGCTTTGTCTGCGGCCAAGCGCTGAGTCCGTCGCGGACACTGGAAGCGGCGGTTTCGGAGAAACCGCCCTACCTCGGCAGATCTTCTCCGCTGGAGAGCGCCGCTCCGTCGGCGCCGGTTGCGTGCTGCGGCGGCGACGGAGCGGCGCCCTCCACCGGAACGGACGGCAAGGGGCCGCCCTACTCGCTACCCGCTCCTCGCTCCTCGCTACTGCTTCGGCGTTCATGGCGCGGGATAGAGTTGGGCGACGGCGTCGGTCCACGAGGTGCTGAGCACATCGGGCAGCGCGAGACCGAGCCAAAGCGAAAGCCCGAGCAGGATCAGCGGCGGCCCGATCACGCCGGCGGTCTCCGGGAAACGGCGCCCGGTCGCACGCGTCGCCACTCGGGGCCGGCCGTCGACGATGGCGAAGACCACGCGAGTGAGTCCGAAGAAGGCGAAGAGCAGGCAGGCGAGGAAAACGATGCCGGCGGTCGTGCTGCCCGTCGGTCCGAAGCTCGCGCGCAGGACGCGCAGCTCGCTGAAGAAGGGCCCGAACGGCGGTAGTGCCGTCACGGCAAACATGCCGGCGACGAAGATTCCCGCCGACACCGGCGTGAGCTTCGCCATGCCGCCGACCTCGTCCATCGTGCGCGCCCCGGCGGCGCGGCGGATGTTGCCGGCACTGAGGAAGAGCGCGCCCTTGGTGAGGCTGTTGGCCCACACGTGGAAGAGCGCGGCCCACAGACCCGGCGCGCCGAGTCCGGCCGCAAGGGCGAGGATGCCCATGTGCTCCACGCTCGAGTAGGCAAGCATGCGTTTGAAGTCGCGCGTCCCGAGGAGGAACAGCGCCGCGACGATCAGGGAGAACAATCCGATCGCGACGAGCGTGCGGTCGGCGATCGCGCCCTCCCCGGCCGCTGCCACCACGGCGCGGACACGAAGGATCGCGGTGAACGCCACAGTCGTCACGCCGCCGGCCAGGATCGCGCCGACGATGCCCGGGGCCTCGCCGTAGGCATCGGGCTTCCAGGTGTGCATCGGCGCCAAGCCCATCTTGGTGCCGTAGCCGACGAGCAGCAGCACCCAGGCGGTCAGCATCCATGGTTTGGTGAGGCCCGCGCCCTGGGCGACGAGCGCAGTGAAGGTGAGGTCGCCGGAACCGCCGCCCTGCAGCGAGGCGTAACCGAGCGCAAACGAACCGAGCAGCGAGAGCGCGATGCCCGTGCCGCCGACAAGCAGGTATTTCCAGGTGGCCTCGAAGGCACGCGGCGTGGCGTTGAAGTGGATCAACGGGATCGCGGCGAGCGTCACGCCCTCGGTGGCGATCCAGAGCAGGCCGAGGTGGCGGGCCATGTGACCGGCGCTGAGCAACCCGAGGATCGCGAGCATCAGCGAGACGAACACGCGGTTCGGGCGCTCGGCGCGCACGCGCAGGTAGGAGACGCCGTACACCGAGCAGAGCAGAAAGAGCAGCGAGACCGTCGGCAGCACCGCGCGGGCGAGCGGATCGAAGCCGAACCATTCGAAGAGAAGTTTCTCAGGCGGGGCGAGCAGCAGCCAGAGCGAGAGGAAGACATGCCCCGCGCCGAAGACGGGCATCAGCCACGGCCGGGTGCGGTTGTCCCGCCAGAGCGCCGCGAGCGCCGCGCCCAACAGGGGCAGGAAAACGAGAAGAAGTTCTTTCATGGCGTGAGCGCTGCAATCGGTTCCGTGGTAGGGACGTTTCTCCGAAACGTCCGCGGCGGTTTCGGCGAAACCGCCCTACCGGCAACGGACTTGGCCGTGCGCGTGTGGGGGCTCGGTGCTTGTTCTTCCGTTATCATTCGCGGAGCACGGTGAGTTTGCGGGTGTCCAGCGAATCGAACGCGCGCTGGATGTGGTCGACGATGATGCCGATCACGAACACGCCCACGGTCAGATCGAGGAGGATGCCGGCTTCGACCAGCAGCGGCGTGGAGTGGATGAGCAGCAGCCCGAAGAGGTAGATGCCGTTTTCAAGGATCAGGTAGCCGCAGACCTGCGAGATCGCCTTCGTGCGGCCAATGAGGAGCACGAAGCCCGTGAGCACCGACGCCAGCGCGCCCGGCACCAGCAGCGAGCCGGCGTGCTCAGGAAGCAAGGGCAGCGAGCGCGCCAGCGCCATCGCGGCGATCGTGCCGCCGGCGCCGAGGAGGATCGACGGCACGTAGCCGATCAGCGGCTCCATGTCGCGGTCGATGTTCGCCGCGCGCATGGCGCGGTTGAGCAGGCGCGGGATGATGACGCCCTTTACGGTCAGGGTCGCGGCGGCGATCAGGATGATCGGCCAGGTCATGTGCTCCATGAGCAGCGGCATCACGCCCAGCACCACGCCCTGCACGGACATCGCGCGGATGAGCGACGGCATGCGGCTGCTGCCCAGCGCCATGAGGTTGAGGCCCATCGCCAGGCCGATCAGGAGATTCAGGGTACCGCTCATGGGAGGAGAGAGTAGCGAGGAGTGAGTAGCGGGTAGCGAGTAGAGCCGTGCCATCGCTCATCGCGCAGCATCGCATTTCCGTCGGTGGGCGGAACAATCCGCACTCCACCATCCGCATTCCGCAATTCCGTCTTCATGCCGCACCGCCTTTCCAGGCCACGAGCAGCGCGAACAGACACAGGAGAAACGCGAGGGTGAGCAGGAACGGCACCTGTTTGAACGCGAACCGCGCCAGCAGCGACTCCACCAACCCGACTCCGACCACCGTCGCGAGCACGCCGCCCGCGAGCACGCCGGTCGCCACGAGCGGGCTGAAGTCGCCCAGCGGCAGGACCGCCTGCACGAGCAGCACGGAGAACAGCAGCAGCTTCACGGAGGCCCCGTGCAGGATCGCCGCCAGCGGCGGACCGCTGTGGTCGAGGATCATCGCCTCGTGGATCATCGTGAGCTCGAGATGCGTGTTGGGATCGTCGAAGGGGACGCGGCAGTTCTCCGCCAGCAATACCGTGAACAGCCCCGCGGCCAGCAGCGCCGCGCCGGCACCGGCCGAAGGCGTGAGGATCACCGCGAGCGACAGCCCACCGGAATGGACACAGAGCGAGAGCACCGCCGCGAGGATCGCCGCCTCGGTGAGCACGGCATAGCTCACCTCGCGCACCGAGCCCATGCCCTCGAAGGCCGAGCCGGTCTCCAGCGCCGCCCACACCGTGCAGAACCGCGCCAGCGCGAGCAGGTAGATCAGGAGCAGCACGTCGCCGCGGAAACCGAGCGTCGCGCCCGCCGGCCCGAGCGGCAGCAGCGCGGCCGCGCCGACCACGGCCACCCACCCCACCGCCGGGGCGGCGATGAAGCCGGGCGAGGCGAGCGTGCTCAGCACCACGCCCTTCCGCCAGAGGCGTGCGAGGTCGTAGTAGAGTTGCAACACCGGCGGCCCGCGCCGACCGGCCACCCAGGCCTTCACCTTGTTGATGATGCCCGGCAGCAACGGCGCGAGCAGCAGCCACAACGCGAGACGGAGAATGCCATAGAGAATCGTCAGGATCATAGCGTGCCCTCCAGAAGAACGAGCAGGGCCAACGCGGCCAGGCCTGCCACCAGGTAAAGGATATAGGACTGCAACCGACCGTGCTGCAGCCGGCGCACCGCCGTCGAGACACGCAGCACGCCCTCGCCCACCGGCCCGATCAGCTTCTCCAGCACCGTCTCCGGCACACGCTCCACCCGGTACGCGCCCTCCGGCAGCGGACCGTGCGGGCGCTGCACCTTGCGTTCGGGCCGGAGCAGCCAGAAGAACCAGCCCGACGCCATCCCGGCGAACGACCCGCTGGAGTACTGCATGCGCGCCGTCGGGGCCGCGTAGGCGCAGTCCCAGGTCAGGCCGCGCCGCAGGCCGTTGGTCTGCGAACGTCGCCGCAGGACCAGCACCGCCGCGACCACCAGCACCGCCAATGCGACATGCACGTAGCCGAGCGTGAACAGCGAGGCGGGCGCAGCGTCGGCCACGGCCCAGGCGGGATTCCACGCACCGGCCACGCGACCAATCAGCGGCCAAAGCAGCGCCGGCATCAGTCCGATCGCCAGGCACGCGGCACCGAGAACGATCATCGGGCCGATCATCCACGCGCCGCCCTCATGTGCGTGCGCCGTACGCTTGGTGCGCGGGGCGCCGCAGAAAGTGAGCGCGCCGGCCTTGGCGAAACTCGCCAGCGCGAGCGCGCCGGCCATGCCAAGCACGATCGCCACCGGCATCGTCGCCCACGCCACCGCGCTGTGAGCGATGCCGGCGTCGAAGAGTCCGAGATAAATCGTCCACTCGCTGACAAAGCCGTTGAGCGGCGGCAGGCCTGAGACCGCCACCGCGCCAAGTGCGAAGAGCGACGCCGTCCACGGCATCTTCGGCCACAGTCCGCCGAGCCGGCTCATGTCGCGCGTACCCGTGGCGTGGAGAACCGAGCCCGCGCCGAAGAACAGCAGCGCCTTGAAGAGCCCGTGGTTCCACACGTGCAGGAGCGCACCGACCAGCGCGAGCCGGCCCCACGGCGAGTCACCGTGCGCCGCGCCGAGCAACGCCGCACCGAGGCCAATCAGGATCACGCCGACGTTCTCCACCGAGCAGTAGGCCAGCAGGCGCTTGAGGTCGTTCTGCGCAAAGGCGAAGGCGATGCCGAACAGCGCGCCCACCGCGCCGAGCGCAATGACGACCCAGCCGGCCTGCGCCGGCGTCGGCAGCCAGCCACTGAACCGCACGATGCCGTACACGCCGATCTTCAGCGCCATCCCCGAGAGGATCGCGGAGACGTGGCTCGGGGCGTTGGCGTGCGCGGACGGCAACCACACGTGCAGCGGGAAGATGCCGGCCTTCACACCGAAGCCCGCTAGCATCAGCCAGAACAACGGCGCGAGCGCCGCGCAGTCGCGCAGTTGCGGCCCGAGTTCCCAGCTGCCCGTGCGGGAGGCCATCGTGGCGAAGAACGCGAAGAGACAGAGCGTGCCCACGTGCGACGCAGCGAGATAGAGCCAGCCGGCCGCGCGCACCTTCCGCCCGCGGTTTTCCAGCGTGATCAGGAAGTAGGCGCTGACGGTGAAAAGCTCCCACGCGATGAGGAAATGCAGTCCGTTGGCCTCGACGAGCACCAGCCCCATCATCAGCACGAGTGCGCTCCACCAAAACCGTCCGCGCCCGGCCGACTTCGGATAATGGTGATCGCTCCAGTAGTCGCGCGAGTAGGCCGCGCCAGCGCCGCCGATGACCGACAACAGAGCGAGGAAAAGTGCGCTGATCGCGTCGAACCGCAGGTGCGGCAACTCGCCGCCAATCCGGAACGCTCCGCTCCATTCCCAGGTCGGCTCGAAGCCGAGCAGAACCGTCAACGCTGCCGCGAGCGACGCCACCGTGCCGCCGAGAGTGACGCCGAGCCAGAGGCGCGAATGGCGCGGTCCCAGAACCAAGCCGGCCAGTAGTCCCAGCGCGGCAGTCGAAAGCAACGAACCGACGATCACCGCGTGGCCTCCTTCACAACTGAACCGACGTCACGCCGCGCTTCCGCTTGTAGGGCCTCAGCGTGCTGAGGCCGTTCGCTGTTCGCCCCGGGCAAACAGGCGCGAGCAAGCTCGCGCCCTACAGCGGCAAGCGACCCGCCGAGGTGAATCCGTGATCTCATTGCATTCACGATTTGCGCACTTCCCCACTCGGCGAGCCCGCCGCGCTCTCCGCCGCGACGATGGCTTTGAAAATCTCCTCTTCGGGCGCACCCTGAAGCACAAGTTCGCGCAGCACGCCGCGGCTGCTCAGCAATCGGCTGAGACGACCGAGCAGGTCGAGATGCGCGCGCGGCGACGGAGCGATGAAGAAGAACAGGCGCGTGACCGGCACATCGTCGGGCGGCGGCTCGGGAAGCGGCAACGGCTCGCGGAGCAGCAGCAGCGCCACCGTGCCGGAATCGCGACCGAGCGCGATGCGTGTCGCCGGATGTGGCAGAGCGAAGCCTCCGCCAACCGGGGCAATCACCACGCCGCCCGGAACACGAAGCCGTTGCGCCACCAGATTCCGGATCGGCGGCGTCGCTCCCGGAAGCGCCGCCACGACCTTCTCGAAAACAGCCTCCACATCTGCCGCCGGCACGTCGCGCCAGATCTTCCCGGCGTGCAGCAACGCAGCCACACCGCCGCCCGTCGCCACGCTCGACGCCGTGGGCGCGAGAAACCCGGCCTGCGCGGTCAGCCCGTGCGCCGCGGCCCAGTTGGCCACCTGTGTGCGGTCGAACAGCATCCGGTCCCGGTCCGGCGTGAATGGGAGCCCATCGTCGCGAACCCAGCGTTCCACGACTTCCTCCGCTACGCCGAACGACTCGGCAATCTGGATGATGTTCAGATACATGGTGGGATGACTGGCGGCGGGGTGTTAGGAGACGAAGTGTAGGCGACCGTGCGGCGGGATGTCAGTCAGGAATCCACGGAGATTTCGCGGGCTCAAAACGCCGAAGTCCGGCCCAGATGAGCCGTCCATTGCTCGAGGACATCCACGACTACGGCAAACGCCGTTACGTTACTTGACGTAACGGCGTTTACCGTAATCCTTCGTCTCCATGCGCCCCATCAACCCGTTCTATTTCGAGCGCCCGAGCGACCGCTGGTCGTTCACCGACCGCGAAGACATCCTGCCCGGACTATCCGTGTTCCTTGGACAATGCGGTCGCCGGCTCCTCGTGCACGGGCGGCGGCGCATGGGCAAGACCTCCCTGCTCCAGCAGGCGGCCACGGAGGCCCGCGGCGCCTTCATCTACGTCGACGTGTCGAAGGCCGCGGACCTCTCCGATGTCGCACGGAAGCTCCTCGAAGCCGCGCCCACGGCGAAGAAAGGCTTTATCGAGAAAGCGCTCGCCCTGGCGAAGAAGCACTTCAAGTCGGTCACGCTGACCGGCGGCAAGCTCACCCTCGCCGGCGATTTCCGAGCCGAGCAGTCGGGACAGTCGCTCGAGCAGGTGCTGAACTACCTCGAGGACCGCGCAGCGTCCGAGGACGCCCCGTGGACGGTCTGCCTCGACGAGTTCCAGGAACTCAGGACCATGGCCGGCGAGCGGATCGACTGGAAGCTCCGCGGCATCATCCAGGGGCACCGCCAGCTCAACTACGTCTTCTCCGGATCGGACCAGCGGCTGGTCGTGTGGATGAACGAGCCGGGAGCTGCCTTCTTCAAGCAGCTCCAGCAGTTGGAGGTCGGCCCGATCGCCCCGGAACTGCTGGCCAAGTGGATCGACAAGCGCGCGCGAACCGGCGGGCTCCCGGGGTTCGCTCTCGGAGCGGACATCGTGGCCGCCGCCGGCCCCTGCACCGGCGATGTCGTCCGCCTCGCCAAAGTGACCTTCGACATCGTCGCAATGGGAACCTCGAAATCCCCCGTGGCGACGGCCCTCGACGAAATCGCCCTCGGTGAGCTGAACGGCGAATACATCGCCCGCTGGGCGGACCTCGCCATCGCCCAGCGGAATCTCCTGCGCGCGCTGGCTGCCGGCCGCCAGCCCACCGCCGCCGCCACCCTGAGGGAGTTCGGCATCCGCACCGCCTCGACAGCGCAGACCGCCATGGCCCGTCTGCTCGACCGCCAGATTCTCGTCCGCACCCCGGATGGTGTCGGCTTCGACAGCCCGTTCCTGAAACGCTGGGTATCCTTCAACGCAGCCTAAAATCGCGCCGCCTCAGTTCGTACCAGACACGACCAGCGCCGCGAGCGCTGCGGCACCAAGGACCAGATAAAGGATATAGGACTGCATCCGGCCGTGTTGCAGTCGGCGGACCGCGGTCGAAACGCGCATCACAACGGTGCCGGCCGGAGCGACGACCCCGTCGAGCACCGTCTCGGGGGTGTGCTCCTCGCGGCTTGCCGCGACGGGAAGCGGATGCTCGGGCACGAGCGCATGCTCGTGGCGCACCGGGCGCAGAATCCAGTCGAACCACTCGACGATCGTCGCGGCGAACGAGCCGGCGGTGTACTGCATCCGTGCCGTGGGCACGGCGTAGCCGCAGTCCCAGGTGAGCGAGCGGCGGAGTCCGCGCTGCGCGCGCCGCCACAGCCACCAGCCACCGACGGCGGCGGACGCCGCCAGTGCGAGATGGAAGCACATCAGCGGCACGAGCGGTGTGGCGATGGTGGCGGCGGCCCAGGCCGGATGCCAGGCCTCGACCGCCCGGGCGATTGCCGGCCAGAAGAGCACGGGGACCAAGCCGATGGAGGCGCACAGCACCGCGAGGGCGAGCATCGCCCCGCGCATCGCGGGCCCGCATTCGTGGACATGCTCGGCGGCGGCCGTGCGCGGCGCGCCGAGAAAGACGACGCCGCACACCTTCGAGAAACACGCCAGCGCCAGCGCACCGGTCATCGCCAGCGCGATGGCCGCAGGGATCGCCGCCCATGCGGCGTGGCCGTGCGAGATCGCGGCGTCGAAGAGCCCGAGGTAGACGAGCCATTCGCTCACAAAACCGTTGAGCGGCGGCAGGCCGCAGATCGCCACCGCGCCGAGCGTGAAGAGCGACGCCGTCCACGGCATCGCCCGCCAGAGTCCTCCGAGCCGGCTCATCTCGCGCGTACCCGTGGAGTGGAGCACCGAGCCGGCGCCGAGGAAGAGCAGCGCCTTGAAGAGCCCGTGGTTCCAGATGTGCAGCAGGCCGCCGGCGAGTGCGAGCGCGCCCCAGGGCTGGTCGCCGTTCGCCGCAGCCACGAGCGCGAAGCCGAAACCGAGCAGAATGATGCCGATGTTTTCCACACTGTGGTAGGCCAGCAACCGCTTGAGGTCGTGCTGGCCGAGCGCGAACGCCACGCCGAGCACCGCGCTGACCGCGCCGAGCGCGACGACCACCCAGCCGGCGCTGTCCGGCACCGGCAGCCAGCCGCTGAAACGGATCAGGCCATAGAGTCCGATCTTGATGGTGACGCCCGAGAGGATCGCCGAAACGTGACTGGGCGCGTTTGCATGCGCGCTCGGCAGCCAGACGTGGAGCGGGAACAGGCCCGCCTTCAACCCGAAGCCGATCAGCGCGAGCCAGAACAGCGGCGCGAGCTCCTTGCGGTCGAGCAGTGGCCCGAGCGCCCAGCTTCCCGTCCGCTCCGCCAGCAGCGCGAAATAAGCGAAGAGCGCCAGCATGGCCACGTGCGACGCACCGAGGTAGAGCCAGCCAGCCGCGCGCACTTCGGCGCGTCGCCGGTCCAAGGTGACGAGAAAGTACGCCGCAAGCGTGAACAGCTCCCACGCGATGAGGAAGTGCAGGCCGTTGGCGACGACGAGCACGACGCCGAGGCTGAGCAGCAGCGCGCTCCACCACAGCCGTCCGCTCCGCGCCGTGCGCGGATGCGCGGCATCGCTCCAATACTCGCCGCCGTAGATCGCGCCCACGCCGCCGACCACGCACGTCAACGCGAGGAAGAGCGCGCTGAGCGCATCGAGCCGGAGTCCGATCCGCTCGCCGCAGACGGCGAATGCCGGCGCCCAATGCCACACCGGGTCACTTGCACCGCTGAGAATGAAGACCGCGGCTGCCAGTCCGGCGACGCACGAAAGCAGCGTCGCGCCAAGCCAGACACGCCGTGAACGGTGGGCGGCAGCAAGCGCGGCGACAGTGCCCAGAGCGGCGAGCAGGAGCAGCTGGCCAGGCGTCATGGGGAAACCTCCGGCGAGAGCGGCGGGAATGATGGTAGGGCGAGGCGTCCCTGCCGAGCGGTGGCAGGAGAGAATGGCAGAGCCATGCGCGGCTCACCCGTTCTCCCTACGGAAGAATCTGCGAGAGGGTTCGCCCTACCCTGCGGAAACGGTCGCGAAACCTGCGATATGCTGGCGGGAAAACCGGCCGGCCCACGCACGCGACCGCGTTGGGGACAACGCGGTCCACCACGCAAGCGCTTGTCCTTGGCACGGTGCTTCGGACCGCGCCACTCGATGCGGTTCACGCCCAACAGTCCGGGCTGAAGCACCGGACTACCTCCTTCGGGCTGGGCATCCGCTCCGCCCAATCCGCAATCTCGAAGACTCTTCCGCAGGTAGAGCGCATTCCGAAATCCGCAATCGCCCTCTTCCCTCCCCGTGTCGCAGTCCGCGTTTTGCGTTCTGCATTTTCGGTGGATGGAAAGCGGCGGGATCATCAGTGCCGAGGGGTGCCAGGATCGTCTCCCGGTTTCCCCGACTTGCCGAGGATTTTCTGCGCCCGTTCCAGCGCGGCGGAAATCTCGCGGCGCGCGGCATCGAGCTCCTGCTTCTCCGTCGCCAGTTTCTCGGGAGCATCGGTGCGCTCGATGTCGGGCGGGAGCTTGAGGATGACGCGGGCGCGGGCCAGCGCGGCGGCGATGTGCGGGCAGACGTTCTCCTCGCCGATCTCCTCGATGAAGCCCGCGTTGATCATGACCGCGAGCGGCTGCGTGTGCGGCGCGCTGAGGATGAGGTGCTTGCCCTTCGTCTTGAGCTTGTGGTGGAGGTCCTTGAGCGCCTGCAGGCCGGTGGCGTCGATGGCGAGGACCTTGCGCATGCGCAGGATCAGGATCTCGGGCTCCATCTTCGCGCGCTTGAGCTCGTCGTCGAGCTTGTCGACCACGCCGAAGAAGAACGCTCCGAAGACGCGGAAGATCAGCACGCCCTTGGGTACCGTGCGGCCGACCAGCGAGTGCTGCGAGCCCTCGGTCTCGCTCGCCTCGTCGACGGCGGTGATCTGCGAGGTCTCCGACACGCGTTTGACCATGAGCAGGCAGGCCAAGACCACGCCCACCTCGACAGCGAGCGTGAGGTTGGCGAGCACGGTGAGCGCGAAGGTCGCGAGGAAGACCGAGCTGTCACTGAACGGCCAGCGGTGGAGGCGCAGGAACTGTTTCCAAGAAACCATGCGGTACGCCGCGACGATCAGCACGCCGCTCAACGTGGCCAGCGGCACATAGCGCAACAGCGGAGCGCCCGCCACGATGGCGACCAGAAGCAGGAAAGAGTGCGTGAGACCGGCGACGGGCGTGCGCGCGCCGGAGCGGACGTTGACGACCGAGCGCGCCACGGCGCCGGTCACCGGGATGCAGCCGAAGAGCGGACCGACCATGTTGCCGACACCTTGGGCGATCAGCTCCTGGTTGGAGTCGTGGCGCTCGTCCAAAACACCATCGGTGACCACGGCGCACATGAGCGCCTGGATGGCGACCAACATGGCGATGGTGAAGGCGGGCTGAAGCAGGTCGCCGATCTGACCGAGATCGATGCCGGGCAGCTGAAAGGCGGGAAGCGCCCCGGAGAAGTTCGGAAACTGGGAACCGATCGTCGCGATGCCGAAGCCATCGCCGCCATTGAAGGCGCGCACGCCGGTAAAAAGTAGCGTCAGCAGCACCAACCCGACCATCGAGCCGGGGACGTATCGTGAAAGCTTCGTCGGCCAAAGGCCGATCACGGCGACGGAAAGCAATCCGAGTATTACCGTCGGCCAGTGAATCGTGCCGAGGTTGGAGAAGAGCACCTGCAGCTTGCCCACGAAGGCGGCCGGCATGTCGGCCTGGAGGCCGAAGAAGAACTTGATCTGCGTACTGAGAATCAGGACCGCGATGCCCTTGGTGAACGCGCGCGACACCGGGTACGGCATGAACCGGATGATCGAGCCCAGCCGGGCCGCGCCCATGAGCACGAGCATCGCACCGGCGAGCATGGTGCACAGCAACAGGCCGCTCAGTCCGTAGGCCGACATCACGCTGAAGGTGATGATGACGAACGCGCCCGTCGGGCCGCCGATCTGGACGCGCGAACCGCCCAGCGCGGCGACGATCGCGCCACCGATGATCGCCGTGAAGAGACCGCGCTCGGGATTGACGCCCGAGGCGATGGCAAAGGCCATCGAGAGCGGCAGCGCCATCGTGGCCACGTTGAGGCCGGACAGCAGGTCGCGGCGCAATTGGTCCTTGGTGAGACCGGAGAAACGACCCAGCAGGGCCGTACGAACCGAGGAGATGAAGTTCATGGTTCTCCGTCGACTAGCAGACTTTCCGCGCACCGAGCGGGCCACCGCCGACGATGCGGCGGCCGACCACGACCGGCTGGAGACCGGTTCGGAGCAGGAGGTTATGTAGCAACGGAACGAGGTGTTTCATGGCCGTTCCCCGAGGGGAAAAGGGACGATTGAAAACCTTCCACCCGGCGAATTCCAGAACGTTTCCATGGCATGCCGTAAGCCGACCAAGGCAGGGATGCCGCATATCGGCCACCGCTCAAGCCGCACGCTCCGACCTCGACGCGAGCGGTGTCGTATCGATTCCTCAGCGGCGCTTTTTCCCGCCGTGGAACTTGTGCTTGTGCGGGGCGCCGAAGCTGTGGTGATGCGGGCCTTTGACGCCGGCAGCATGGGCATCCGGCTTCGTTTTAGCAGCAGCCGTCTTCTTCGGGCGAGACTGGACGCGAGGCTTCTGTGGCTGCTCCACTGGGACGGCGGGCCGGGGCTTCTTCTTCGCACCGATCGTCGCCTCCGCCCATCCTTGATCGTCGCGAGAGCGCTTACGCGGCGGCTGCGGCACGGTTTCGCCGGGCTCGGGCGGCGGCGGCGCGGCGGTGTAGTCGAAACCGGGAAGCTTCCGCTTCGGGATCTCGGCGCGGATGAAGTGCTCGATCCCCTGCACGGCACGGGTCTCCCGCGGCGTGTACAGCGTGAAAGCATCGCCGGTGGCGTCGGAGCGCCCGGTGCGGCCGACACGATGCACATAGTCGTCGGGCGTCATCGGGATGTCGTAGTTAATGACGTGGGTGACGTCGGAAAGATCGAGTCCGCGGGACGCGATGTCGGTGGCGACAAGGATGTCGTAGTAACCGTCCTTGAAGCCGGCCAGCGAGGCCTTGCGTTGGCCGCTGCTGCGGTCGCCATGGAGCACTGTCGCCGAGTGGCCGGCGCGCTTGATCCTGGCGACGATGCCATCGGCGCCCTCCTTGGTGCGGGTGAAGATGATCACGCTGCGAAACTCGGTCTTCTCGAGCAGCGCCAGCAGCAACGGGAACTTCAGCGCCTGGGAGACGGGATACAGCTCGTGTTTCACCGACTCCGGCACGGTGCGCACCCGGCCGATGGCGATGCGGACCGGCTCGCGCAGCGCAAAGCGCGCGACGTCCTCGATTTTGCCCGGGATCGTGGCGGAGAAGAAGAGCGTCTGGCGATTGTACGGACAGCGACCGACGATCGCCTTCACATCGTCGATGAAGCCCATATCGAGCATGCGGTCGACCTCGTCGAGCACGAGGACCTTCAACTCGTCGAGTTTCACCGCATGGTCGTCGACCAACTCCAGCAGACGGCCGACCGTCGCCACGACGATATCCGCACCGTCGACGAGTGCGCTGCGTTGCTTGCCGTAGCCTACACCGCCCTGGATCAGGGAGACGTGAAGATCGGTGAACTGCGCGAACTCGCGGAACGCCTCCGCCACCTGTGCGGCGAGTTCGCGGGTCGGCTCCAGCACCAGCACGCGCGCGCCGCCCTGCCGGTGGGGCCCGAGGCGGTTGATGATCGGCAGAGCGAACGCCGCAGTCTTGCCGGTGCCGGTCTGGGCGCAGGCGACGACATCGCGGCCACCCAACACCGCAGGGATCGTCTCGACCTGCACGGGCGTGGGCTCGGTGTAGCCCTTGGCTTCGACGGCGCGCAGGATGCTCGAGAAGAGTCCGAAAGTTGAAAACGGCATGCCGCGAATGGACGCGGCCCGCACCGCGACGCGAGGGAAAAGTGCACGCCTACCGCACAGAAGACCGACTTCCGCAGAAACTTGTGCACGCTCACGGCAGATCCCGCCCCGCTTGCCGCCGGCCTCGGCGACGCTTCAGTGTTCGACTCGGCTTCCGATAGGACATCGGGCTCGTTCCCATCACTTCCATTCATCATCCCCATCATGAACGCAATGTCTCCACGCCTCTGGATCAGCCTCGCCGCAATGACTGCAGTCGCATCCTGCGCCTCCGCCACGAACCACGCGCCCTTCCCTCCTTGGAACGAGAACGGCAAGATCGGCCACGAACAGCTCGTCGCCAAAGCCCGTACACCCGAGGCTCGGATCGACCTCTACTTCCTCGGCGACTCCATCACCCGCCGCTGGGGCGCGCTCGATTACCCCGAGTTTCTCGCCCACTTCCAGAAGAGCTTCCACGGCTGGAATGCCGGCGACTTCGGCTGGGGCGGCGACTCCACCCACAACATCCTCTGGCGAATCCAGAACGGCGAACTCGACGGCGTGAACCCGAAGGTGATCGTGCTCCTCGCCGGCACCAACAACATCGGCGACAAGCCCAAGCCCGGCGCGGCCGACGACGCCGTCGATGGCATCGCCGCAATCCTGGAGACCTGCAAGGCCAAGGCTCCCGGCGCCACCATCATCCTGATGGCCGTCCTCCCGCGTAACGACAACCCGGAGTCCAACCGCATCGTCGCCGAGGTGAACCAGCGCATCGTCAAGTTTGCCGACGGCAAAACCGTCCGCTTCCTCAGCATCAACGACCAGCTCGCCGACAAGGACGGCAAGCTCCACGAAGGCATGACCGTGGACAACCTTCACCTCTCCGTGAAGGGCTACGAGATCTGGGCGAATAACCTGAAGCCGCTGCTCACCGAGCTGCTCGGCGAACCGGCCGAGAAGGACCTCGCCCCGCCGCCCACCGGCGATCCCAGCGCGCTGAAGAAGAAGTAAGCCGCAACGGCCTCCACACTTCCGCCCACGGCAACCGCAAGGAGCCGTGGGCTTTTTTGTCCGCAAGAACCTCTTCACGCCGTGGCGCCGCTCGCGAGAGCGGCGATCCCCTCCGGCGCTCGCTCGATCAAGCCCCGCGTCACGCTCCCTACGCCAGCGCCGCGATGGCCTTCAACCGCTCGCGGATCGGCAGGTGCTGCGTGCAGAGATCTTCGCAGGCGCCGCACTCGGTGCACGCCGCGGCGTCCGAGGCCGGCAGCGACCAGTGCCACTTCAACCGGTCCTTCATCGCGGCATCGGTCCCCTCGAGGATCTTCTGGTTGAAGGTATCCATGAACTTCGGAATCGGCACGCCCGACGGGCATGGCAGACAGTACTCGCAGCCGGTGCAGAGTCCGGCGAACCCCGCGCCGATGCCCGCCTTCACGCGTTCGATGTGCTCGGCCGAGTACGGCTGGAAGTTCTCCACCGCCGCCACGGCCTCGTCCACCTCGCGCTCGCAGGAGAACCCGACCAGCGCGCAGGTGATCGCCGGCTGGGAGACGTTGAAGCGCAGCGCGGCCTGCACGACGTCCTTGTCCTGCGGCCCCATCAGGAAGGCCAGGCGCTTGGCGTTGCGCGGGATCAGGCCGCCGCCCAGCGGGTTCATCGTCGCCACGCCAAGATTGTGGCGCGCGGCGGCTTCGAGCGTCTTCGCGCGGAAGGGAAAGTTGATCGCGTTGTAGCCGATGGTGATTCCCTCGAACAGGCCGGCGTCGAGCACGGCGGCGTTGTCCTCGCCGTTCAGATGCGAGGAGACGACGAGGTGTTTGATCAGCCCCTCCTCCTTCGCGCGCTGCGCCGCGGCGATCGCCCCACCCTTCCGCCGCTCGTCGAGCTGCTCGGGCCGGAGCAGACACCAGATGTGGAAGAAGTCGACCGAGTCCACGCCGAGGCGCGTCAGAGAGCGTTCGAGGCTGGCGCGCAGCTTGTCGCCGTCGGCCTCGATGCACTTGGTCGACACGTAGAAGCTCTCGCGCGGCATCGTCCGGAACGCCCGGCCCATGATCTCCTCGCTGCGGTCGTCGCAGTAGTACGGAGCCGTGTCGAAATAGTTGATGCCCTTGGCGTGCGCGTGGCGCACCACCGCCGCGGAGGCGTCGAGGTCGGCGGGATTGGCGAAGCGCATGCCGCCGAAGCCGATCACCGAGATATTCTTGCCGGTCTTGCCGTACGGTTTCTTCCACATGATGTTTCGAGGTTGGCGGTTTCTGCCGCGGGCAAACAGCGTGGGCAACCTCGGCCGCGTTGCCAGCACCGGTTGCGACAGCCGGTTAACGCGTCGCCTTCGCCCGCCCGCCAACCGCGCCCCGCCAGCCGTCCCAATCTTGGGACGGTCCCTTCCCAGCCCCGCTCCGCAGCCAGCCGCGGCCGAAATCGAGCTCCAACTCTATCCTGTTATCGTCCAATGCGTAGCATCCTATTTCCAGCGCTGGCATACCCCCTGCAATAAAGGGAGGCACAGCATCATGGACATTCCTCGCCCCAACGCCTCCAAGGACAAACGCCGCCGCCTGATCGTCATCGTTTCGGCCGCCGCGGTCGTCCTTGCCGGCATCACCATTTTCCTCGCACGCCTCAAGCCCGCCGCGCCCACCGTCGAACGCAGCCTCGTCTGGATCGACACCGTCAAGCAGGGCTCGATCAACCGCGAAGTCCGCGGCCTCGGCACCCTCGTCCCTGTCGACATCCGCTGGATCGCCGCCCGCACCAGCGGCCGCGTCGAGCGCATCGTCCTGCGCCCCGGCGCCGTCGTGCAGCCCGACTCGCTCGTCCTCGAACTCACCAACCCCGACGTCGAGCAGGCCGCCCTCAACGCCACACTCCAGCTCCGCGCCGGCGAGGCCGAGCTCGAAAGCCTCATCGCTCAGACCGACCGCAACCTCCTCGAGATGGAAGCCAACGCCGCCGGCGTGAAATCCAGCTACGAGCGCGCCCGTCTCCAAGCCGAGGTCGACGACGAGCTCTTCAAGGACGGTCTCGTCGCCTCCGTCGTCCTCAAGCAGTCGAAGGTATCCGCCGAAGCCGCCGCCGCCTGTTGGGAGATCGAGCAGAAACGCCTCGAACTCGCCCGCCGCACCCGCGGCGCCCAGATCGCGCCGAAGGAAGCCGAGGTCGCCCGCCTCCGCGCTCAGGCCGACCTGGCCCGCCGCGATGCCGATGCCCTCCATGTCCGCGCCGGTGTCGCCGGCGTCCTCCAGGTGCTTCCGCTCGAAGTGGGCCAGCAGGTCGCCCCCGGCTCCAACCTCGCCCGCGTCGCCGATCCCACGAACCTCAAGGCCGAGATCCGCATCGCGGAGACACAGGCCAAGGACATCCTCATCGGCCAGCTCGCCTCCATCGACACCCGCAACGGCCTCATCGCCGGCCACGTCGCCCGCATCGACCCCGCCGTCGCCAACGGCACCGTCCTCGTCGATGTCGCCCTCGACGGCGATCTTCCAAAGGGCGCCCGCCCCGACCTCTCCGTCGACGGCACCGTCCAGCTCGAACGCCTCGAGAACGTCCTCTACGTCGGTCGTCCCGCCTTCGGCCAGGAGCGCAGCACGGTCGGCGTCTTCCGCCTCGATGCCGGCGGCAGCATCGCCACCCGCGTCTCCGTCAAGTTCGGCCGCAGCTCCGTCAATACCATCGAGATCATCTCCGGCCTCCAGACCGGCGACCGCGTCATCCTCTCCGACATGTCGAACTGGGACAGCACCGACCGCGTCCGCATCGACTGATTCTCGATTCCCAATTTCCAATTTTCGATTTCCGCCGTCTCCTTAACCGCCCACCGCTCGTTCTCCTCCGTTCTCCGTCTTCTGCTCTCTGTCCCCTGCCTTCCGCCCTTCGGCCCAACCGTAAATCCCGAAGATTATCCCGGACGGGAGAAGGCAATCTAGAATCGGGAACTCGTCCCCTCCCTCTTTCCGCAATCCACATTCCGAAATCCGCAATACCTCCCATGTCCACCGCCTCCATGCCCGAACCCGCCGAGACCGCGACCACGCCGGCCGCCGGCCAGATCCTCATCAAACTCGAAGGCATCAAGAAGGTCTTCCTCACCGACGAGGTCGAGACCCATGCCCTCTCCGGCATCCACCTCGACATCTTCAAGGGCGAGTTCGTCTCCATCTCCGGCCCCTCCGGCTGCGGCAAGTCCACCCTGCTCTCCATCCTCGGCCTCCTCGATTCCCCCAGCGACGGCAAGTACACCCTCAACGGCACCCCCGTCGAAAACCTCACGCTCGCCGACCGCGCCCGTATCCGTAATCGCGAGATCGGCTTCATCTTCCAGTCGTTCAACCTCATCGGCGACCTCACCGTCTACGAGAACGTCGAGCTCCCCCTCACCTATCGCGGCATGCCCGCCTCCGAGCGCAAGGCCCGCGCCACCGCCGCCCTCGAGCGCGTCGGCATGGGCCACCGCGCCAAGCATCTTCCTTCCCAGCTCTCCGGCGGCCAGCAGCAACGCGTCGCCGTCGCACGAGCGCTCGCCGGCAGCCCCTCCGTCCTCCTCGCCGACGAGCCCACCGGCAACCTCGATTCGAAAAACGGCGACGCCGTCATGGAGCTCCTCCGCGACCTCCACCGCGCCGGCTCCACCATCGTGATGGTCACCCACGACAACCGCTTCGCCCGCAGCGCCGACCGCACCGTGCACCTCTTCGACGGCAGCATCGTCGAGGAGCACACCGAGGGCTGACCCTCTTCGCGCCGCCCCACATGGGCGACGCCCGCTCTTTCCGCACATCCCCTTGGGGCAACCGCCCCTGTTCACACCTGCCGGCCGCGCTGGACAGCCTCGGCTCGTCCAACGCGACCGGCAGTTCAATTTGCCCGCCGATCCGCGGCACCACTGCCGCATGATCGTGTCGTAGTCACATCCTCAGCTCCGGCTCGACGGCCAACTGTTCCCATGCGCCCTCTATTCTTCGGACTCTTCCTCTTCCCGATCCTCCCGTTTCTCGCCAAGGCGGAGGTCACGGCAACCGTGGACGAGACGCGCCCCCTCGCCGCCGCAGGCGAGCTCGTTGTAGAGAACGTCAACGGCCCCATCGCGATCGAGACTTGGGACAAGCCCGAGGTCCACCTCGTCGCCGTGAAGACCGCACGCACCGAGGCCGACCTGAAGGCGCTCGATGTCGTCGTCGACTCCGCGGAGAAACGCTTCGCCGTGAAGACCGTCTACCTCGACAAGGACGGCTCCTGGCTGAAGAAATTCACCAACACCGGCGAGGTCCGCTACACCCTCACCGTCCCGCACACCGCTACCCTCCGCCGCATCGAGACCGTCAACGGTTCCATCTCCATCGCCAACGCCCACGGCCGCGTCGCCGCCAAGACGGTCAATGGCCGCATCGAGGCCCGCGGGCTCTCCCACGAGGTCGAGCTCTCCACCGTCAACGACGGCATCCTCGCCGAGTTCGACGCCGTCTCCGAAAAACAGGACATCGTCCTCGACACCGTCAACGGCTCCATCCGCCTCCGGCTCCCGGCCACCGCCGGGGCCGAGATCTCCGCCGGCACACTCAACGGTTCCATCGAGAACGACTTCGGCCTCGCCGTCGTCACCAAGAAATGGGTAGGCCGCGAGCTCGAAGGCGCCATCGGCGACGGCACTGCGCGCATCCGCCTCAAGACCGTCAACGGCGGCATCGAGATCCGGAAGCGCTAAGCAGCCTTCCCGAGGGCCGAAGCGTTTCGGCCCGCATTCATCCTCTTCTACGTGCTGCGGGCTCCGTCACCTCGTGGTGCCGGGGCAGTTGGCCTCGCCGCAGCAGCGGGAAGCGCTGGCTCGGCCGCGGCGGCGTTCGCCACCGCGGCCGGGTCTGCGTCTTTCGCACCGAGCACGATCGCCTTGAGGACCAGCATCTCGCTGTGTACGCGGACCGCCTGCGAACGCATCTCCACCGAGGCGCCGGAGGATTCCTCTGCCGTGGCCGCCCCGGCCTGCACGCCGTGCTCTATATCCGAAAGGGCTCGGCTGACCTGCTCGAGCGCGGTCGCCTGCTCGCGGCAAGCACCGGCGATACCGCTCACCAGTTTCTCGATCTTCTGGGCATCCACCTGCACTTGACCAAACTCCTCGTTGGTGCGGATCGCCAGATCGCGGCTGCGAACCACCAGTTCACCGGCCTTGTCCAAGGTGGCCGCAGAGTCCTTCGCCGCAGCCGCGGCGCGACCTGCCAGGTTGCGCACCTCGTCGGCCACAACCGCGAACCCCGCACCCGACTCGCCCGCTCGCGCGGCTTCGACCGCCGCGTTGAGCGCGAGGATGTTCGTCTGGAACGCGATCTCGTCGATGTTCTTGATGACTTTGCCAGTTTGCGCGCTCGCTTCGGCCACAGCCTGCACGGCCTCGGCCAACTCCTTCATCTGGTTGCTTGCCGCGACGACTCGCGCCCCGGCCGAGAGCGCCACCTTCGCTGCCTCCTGCGCCTCATTGGCGTTGGATTGGGTCGAGGCGGAAAGCTCCGTGACCGAAGCCGCGGTCTCCTCAATGCCGGCGGCCTGCCGCGAGGTGGCCTCGGCCAGATCCTGAGCCCCTTGGGCGATCTCGCCAGCGTTGCTGGTCATAGTCGAGGAAGCATCCTCCAACACCATGGCCGCATGCCGCAACGGAGTCGCCAGCCGATGCGCGAAGAAGAAGACCGCCAGGCTCGCGACGACCAGACACAGCGCCGTGAGCGCCAGTACCAGCCAGCGCACGCCGCGGCTTGGCGCAAGAAACTCGACCTCATCCACGCCGGCCGTCGTGCTCCAGCCCGCGATGGGCACCGGGGCGAAAGCCGCCACGCGGGCGACGCCCTTGCTGTTCACATAGCGCTCCACGCCGGTCTCCCCGGCGAGCATCCGCTTGGCGACATGCTCGGCGCCTGCCACCTGCGCGAAGTTCAGTTTGAGCACTCGCTCCGGATCGGGGTGTGCGACCATCAGGCCGGTCCCGTCGATCACGAACGCGTAGCCGGCCTCTCCGACCTTCTGCCTGGCCACGGTCTGGATGAGATAGTCGATCTCCAGCGACATGCCGAGATATCCCGACGGCATCCCGTTCGCCTCCGCCAGCGGGATGCAGATGACCACGATCGGCACGTTGCCGATCTTCGAGCGCATCGGCTCGCTGATCACCGGTTTGCGCGTCTCCCGTGCCTTCTTGAGGTAGGCACGATCGCGGATGTCGAGATTGGCATAGGCCGCAGTGTCTCCGTTTTTCAGACATCCGGAAAAGATGATGCCCTGCGCATCGCTCAGCCAGACTCCCTGATAGTGGTCACCAAGTCCCTTGATCATCGAGCCGATCTGCCGGTTGGCGGCGTCCAAAGAATCAGACGCAAGCTGCCCGGCGTTGCGCGCACCCACCACGGCGTTGAGCTGCTCCGTCGCCGACAGGCCACGGGCCAGCTCGACATGGCGGCTCAACAGCAACTCGACCGAGTTGGCGATGCTCTGCGCCATCTGCTGGAGCTGCTGCCGACCTGCATCCAGGAACGCAGTCTCAACCCGGGACGGAATCAGCAACGCCACGATCAGCAGGGGGATAATCGAGAGCGCCAGCGCTCCAACGACCAACTTCACCTTCAGCCCAAGTTTTCGCATGCCACACTATCCACATAGTCCTCGTACCGTAAAGAGCGCGGCACCATATTCCCTTACGGAACAGACACTCCAGCAACTGGACACCGGACTCTGTTCCGCGCAATCGGCCATCCAGTGACAGAACACAGCCTGTACACGCGGAACAGGCCCAGTCGCCCCGATACGCACGCCTTCGAGGCTTGCCACTCCAGTACGGCGCCACAGACGGCCGCGGCTGTCCCAATTGCGGGACCCCGCTTTCCCACACCCGAGGGCACTCGCGAATATCCGCCGAGGCTAGAATACCCCATCCGGTTCTTTGTCTGCATGTTACATCAAGCCAGGCAAGCTGGCACAGCGAGTGCGTTTCATCCTACGCCGCGCCTCCGCCTCTTTCGCACACAGCACTCCGAATTTTGCCTTTCCCATGCTCACCGACCTCCGCCTCGCCCTCCGCACCCTTGCCAAGACCCCCGGCTTCACCGCCATCGCCGTGCTCACGCTCGCGCTGGGGATCGGCCTGAGCACCGCCGCCTTCAGCCTCACCAACGTCCTGCTCTTCCGCTCTCTCCCGTACCCGGACAGCTCCCGCCTCGTCCGCGTCTTCCGCACCACGCCCCAGTCACAGAACAGCTCCATCGCCCCCGGCAACGCCATCGATATCCGCGCCGCCCTCACCTCCTTCTCCGTCGTGGGACTATTCTCCTACGACTCACCCTCGCTCGCCGAACCCGACCAGCCCGCCGTCCAAGTCAACGCCGTCAATTTCAGCGCCAACTTCTTCAACCTCCTCGGCGTCGCTCCCGCCCACGGCCGCCTCTTCGCCCCCGACGAGGACCAGCCCGGCAACAGCGCCGTCGTCGTCCTCACCCACCGGATGTGGACCCGCCGCTTCGCCTCCGACCCGCAGGTCGTCGGCCGCACCCTCCGCATCAACGGCGAAAGCGCCACTGTCATCGGCATCCTCCCGGCCTCCTTTGAAGCCCCTCTTGTCTGGGGCCCGTGCGACATCGTCCGCCCCCTCACCCAGCAGGGCACGTTCCCCAACGACCGCACCAACGCATGGATGAGCATCGTCGGCCGCCTCAAGCCCGGCGTGTCGCTGGAACAAGCCCACAGCGAGCTTCGCACCATCGGCGCCCGCCTCGCGCAAGACCACCCGAAGGAGCTCGGTACCGACAGCCTCCGCGCCGCCTCCCTGCACGACTCCAACATGGACTCGATCAGCCGCATGATCCTCTGGATGATGCCGATCCTCTCTACGATGGTGCTGGTCATCGCCTGCGCCAACCTCGCCAACCTTCTCCTCGCCCGCTCCCTGGGCCGCAGCCGCGAGTTCGCCATCCGCTCCGCCCTCGGCGCCAGCCGCTCCCAGCTCATGCGCCCGCTCCTGGCCGAGAGCTTCGTGCTCGCCGTCGCCGCCGGCATCGTCGGCATCCTCGTCGCCGCCTGGGGCGCTTCGCTTCTCGGACGCAACCTCCAGATCAACGGCGAAGCCGGCTTCGCGATCCCGCTCGACGCACGCGTCCTCGCCTTCGCCGCCGTCAGCGCACTCGTCAGCGCACTGGCCTTCGGCCTCGCCCCCGCCTGGCTCGCCTCGCGCACCTCCGCAGCCGACAGCCTCAAGGACGGCGCCCGCGGCACCACCTCCGGACGCGCTCACCACCGCCTCAAGTACACCCTCGTCGCCGCCGAGCTCGCCTTCACCCTCATCCTCGTCGGTGTTGCCGGCGCCTTCGCCCTCGGCGCCCGGACCTTCGTCGCCCGCGACCTCGGCTGGAACCCCGACGGTCTCTACTCCGGCTTCCTCGTCACCCCGTGGAACCGCTACGGCGAGGACGAGAAACTCCGCACCTTCCAGCGAGGTCTCCTCGAGCGCCTCGCCGCACTCCCCGGAGTCACCCACGCCTCCATCGCCTCGAACGTCCCCCTCTACAACTATTACGGCAGCGACAACGCCACACCCGAGGGCCAGACCTTCGCCCCGGGCAAGGAGCCGCTCGTCACCTACATTCCAGTATCCTCCGACTTCTTCGCCGCGATGGGTATCCCCGTCCGCGCCGGCACCGTTTTCCCCTCCGACATCCGTGCCGACGCACGTCCCATGGTCGTCGTGAACGAGACTCTCGCCCGCCGTTTCTGGCCCGGCCAGGACGCCGTCGGCAAACGTCTTCGCATGAAGGAACGCGACGAACTCGCCGAGGTCGTCGCCGTCGTCGGCGATGTCCAGATGGCCGCCAACCTCGGCGCGCCGGCGACTCGCCTCCAGGTCTATCGCCCCCTCATCAAGGTCCCGCCCCGTTACCAGTCCATCATCCTGCGCACGTCCGTCCCGCCCGAATCCCTCGCCGAACCGGTCCGCCGCACCGTCGCCGCCCTCGACCCCGACCTGCCGGTGGCCGGCGGAGGCTCCGTTCGCGAGTCGATCGCCCGCAACATGGACAACATCAACCTCATCATCGCCAACCTCGGAGTCTTCGCGGGCATGGGCCTGCTCATCGCCATCGTCGGGCTCTACGGCGTGATCGCCCACCTCACCGCCCAGCGCACCCGCGACATTGGCGTGCGCATCGCCCTCGGTGCCGACTACCGCGCCATCGTCTCCATGATTCTCCGCCAGAGCGTCGTGCTCTTCGGCCTCGGCATGGCCTTCGGCCTCCCCGGCTACGTCGCCGTGCAACGCCTCCTCGGCAACACCATGCCCTCGATGCCGTTCCCCGGGCTCTGGCTGGGCGCCGCCATCCTCGCCGTCCTCGGTCTGGCCACCCTCGCCGCAAGCTTCATCCCCGCACACCGCGCTGCCCGCACCGATCCCCTCATCGCCCTCCGCGCCGACTGACGGCATTTTCGATTTCTGGATTTCCGGCTCCGCGCCCCGCGTCGCTCTCATATCTCAGATCTGAAATCTCCGGTTCATCCGTCTCCCCTTCCATTCAGAAATCCGCAAATCCTCCCAATGTTCTCGGATCTCCGCTACGCCTTCCGCCAGCTCCGCAAATCACCCGGCTTCACGCTCATCGCGATGGGCACACTCGCCTTGGGCATCGGCGCCTCCACCGCGCTCTTCGCCGCGCTGCGCGCACTCGTCCTCGATCCGCTCCCCTACCACGAGGCCGACCGCCTCGTCCACGTGTGGTCCGGCCCGCGCTGGCCCCTCTCCACGCCCGATTACTTCGACATCCGCGACCAGACCACCTCGTTCTCCGATTTCGGCATCTACATGCCCGCGCGCGCCAACATCGGCGGAGGCGATAGACCCCAAAACGTCCCCGCCGTCTCCTGCTCGTCCGGCGTCCTGCACGCGATGGGCGTGCAGCCCCTCCACGGTCGCCTGATCGAAGCCGACGACGAAGCCCCCGGCGCGCTGCCCGTCGCCGTCCTCGCGCACTCGATCTGGCGCAACACCTTTGCCAGCGATCCCGACCTTGTCGGCCGCACCATCCGGCTCAACGGCCGCTCCGTCACGGTCGTGGGCATCATGCCAGCCTCCTTCGAGTTTGCCGCGCCCTGGATGCGCGGAGTCACGTGCCAGCTCTGGACGCCACTTCAGATGCGCCGTGGCGACGGCGACCGCGGCAGCCACTGGCTCTGCGCGCTCGCCCGCCTGAAACCCGGTGTCACCGTCGGTGCCGCCGATGCCGAGATCAAAGCCATCGGCAACCGCCTCACCGCCGCCTACCCCGACACGAACACAGGGAAGAACTTCCTCGTGAACTCGCTGCATGAGGAGATGGCCGGTCCCATGAGACTGGGCACCTGGATGGTCTTCGGCGCCGTATTGCTCCTTCAACTCATCGCCTGCGCCAACGTCGCCAGCATGCTGTTGGCGCGCGGCGCCCTCCGGCAGTCCGAACTCGGCCTGCGCACCGCCATCGGAGCCACCCGCCGCGACATCGTCCGGCTGGTCCTCGGGGAAAGTTTCCTGCTCGCAGCGGGCGCCGCGCTGCTCGCCATCCTCGTGGCCGACCTCTCGGTCGGGCTGGTCGCCGCCACCGCCCCCGCTTCTGAGGCACGCAAGGCCGCGATCGCGCTCGGCTCCGGCGAGTTCCTTTTCATCGCGGCGCTGTCGCTGCTCACCACCCTGATCGCAGGCATCCCCACCGCCCTCGCCAGCACCCGCACCAACATCGCCGACCTCATCCGCTCCGGCACCCGCACCGCCACCGGCTCGCAGGCGCGCCACCGGTCCCTGCGCGCCTTGGTTGTCGCCCAGATCGTCATCACCTTCCTGCTCGTCAACGTCGCCGTGCTGCTCTCCACCAGCTACCGCAACATGGCCGAGGTCAACAAGCCCCTGTCCTCCGAATTTGTCCTCTCGGCATCCCTCAACCTCCAGGGCGACCGTTACGCCGACACCAAAGCCCGCGCCCGGTTCTGCGACCAGCTCGTCGAGGCCGCACGCGCGCTCCCCGGTGTCGTTGCCGCAGCCACCACCTCCAAACTCCCCCTGGAAGGCGGCAGCAATACGACCATCCTCGCCAACGACGAAGTCGCCGACCCGACTCAAAAACGCCCCCTCGTCGAAGCATCCAGCATCACCCCCGACTACTTCTCCGCCACCGGGATCAAACTCCTGCGCGGCCGAACACTCCAATCGGGCGATACCGGCGGCCAGCATCTCGGCGTCGTGATCAACCGCACCCTCGCCGAGAAATACTGGCCGGGAAAAGATCCCCTCGGGCAGCTCATCCGCCAAAACTCGGCGACGCCCGCCTGGACGGCCACCGTCGTCGGCGTCGTCGAGGATGTGCGCCAATGGGGTGCCACGGGCGATCCGCAACCCGAGATCTACTGGGGCACCGAACGCGCCTGGAACAAGGAAGTCTTCCTGATCGTCCGCTCGCAACAACCGGCCGAGCAACTGTCCGAGTCCCTCCAAAACGCGGTGACAGCCATCGACCCCGACCTCCCCCTGGCCCGCGCCCGCACGCTCAAGCGGCTCATCTACGACGCCACCTCCGGCTTCCGCCCCATCGTCTGGTATGTGAACATCTTCATGGGCCTGGCCCTCCTGCTCGTCGCCATCGGCCTGTACGGCACGCTCAGCTACCTCACCCGCGAACGCACCCGCGAGATCGGCATCCGCCTCGCCCTCGGCGCCAGCCGCCGCGACATCCGCACCATCGTCGTCGCCCAAGGCCTGCGCTGGGCGCTGCTCGGCTCCGCCATCGGCATCGCCGGCGCGTTCGCCATCGCCTCCGCGCTCCGCTCGCTGCTCTTCGGAATCGGCGCCATCAACATCCCCGCCATGCTCGCCGCACTGGGGCTGGCCTGCGCGGTCTCCGTATTCGCCTGCTGGCTGCCCGCCCGCCGCGCCACGCGCGTCGATCCCATGATCGCCCTCCGCGCCGAGTAGGAAAGCGCTGCCGGCCCAACGGCATTCGTCCGCCGCCCATTCCGCAATCGCATTCCGAAATCCGCAATTCCTCCGATGTTCCAGGATCTCCGCTACGCCCTCCGCCAGCTCTCCAAGGCGCCCGGCTTCGCCGCCGTCGTCATCCTAACCCTCGCCCTCGGCATCGGGGCCAACACCGCCATTTTCAGCATTGTCCAAGCGATTCTGCTCTCCCCGCTTCCGTTCTCCGATTCGGGACGCATCGCCCAGATCGGGCATTCCCCCAAGGCCTTCGCAAGCGCCAATGCCGGAGGCGACGGCGGCACCTTCCTCGACTGGAAACGCAACGCGACCGCCTTCGAATCCCTCGCAGCCATCCACCAGTCCGAGCTGAATCTCTCCGGCATCGCCGAGCCCGCACAACTTTCCGGGTACGAAGTCTCCGCCGACTATCTCAAGGTATTCCGGATCGGCACGGCGCTGGGGCGGGGCTTCTCGCCGGCGGACGATGCACCGGGAGGCGACAACCAGGTCATCATCCTCTCCCATGAGATGTGGCAGCGGCGCCTCTCCGGGGACCCGGCCATTGTCGGCAAGACCCTGCACCTCGACGGCCGCAGCTTCACCGTGATCGGCGTCCTCGCCCCGAATGCCCTCAACGCACCGGGCGTGGAGTACCTGATCCCCGCCGCCATCGAGGCGGCCGGTTGGAAGCAACTCCGCAACTACAACTACGTCTGCTCCTTCGTCGGGCGGCTCAAGCCCGGCGCCACCTTCGCCCAGGCACAGGCCGAGCTCAACGCCGTGAACGACTCACTGCGCTCGCTCTACCCGCCCAACAAGTCCGATTGGATCGTCACCGTCGACTCGCTCCACGCCTCCGGCTCCAGCGGCGCACGCCCCTATCTCGCGATCCTGATGGCCACCGTCGGCCTTGTCCTGCTCATCGCCTGCGCCAACGTCGCCAATCTCCTGCTCGCCCGAGCAGCCACGCGCCAGACGGAGATCGCCGTCCGCATCGCCCTCGGCGCCAGCGCCGGCAGGATCGTCCGTCTTCTGCTCGTCGAAAGCGTCCTGCTCGCATTGCTGGGAGGCGCCGTCGGCCTGCTCGTCGCCTCGTTCGGCATCGGACCGCTCGTCGTCTTCAGCGCGGCCAATCTGATTCCCGGGCTCGCCATCGGCCTCGATCCCATGGTGCTGCTGTTCACTCTGCTGCTCTCCGTCGCCACGGGCATCCTCTTCGGACTGGCCCCGGCTCTGCGCATCGCGCGGCCCGATGTCACCCACGACCTCAAGGAAAGCTCGCGTGGAGCCGTCGGCGGTGCACGTCACCGTCTCCAGCGCACCTTCATCGTGGCTGAGACCGGGCTGACCGTCGTCCTCCTTTTCTGCGCCGGCCTGCTGCTGCGCAGCTTCATGGCGACGCTCGGCAGCGACACCGGCTTCAACCGCGACAATATCCTGCTCTTCGACATCAGTCGCAGCTCAACCAGTTCGCCCACTCCGGCCCATCGCGTGCGCTTCATCCAGTCCGCACTGCATGAACTCGCCAGCCGACCGGGCATCGCGGCCGCAGGCACGATCTCCGCCGCCCCCTTCAACGACCAGCGCTTCTACGGCGACACCATCCGCCGCTCCGAAAACCCCGATCCACGCGCCGAAATCAACACCGGGTTCGACGGAATCGGTGGGGACTACTTCCAAGTTCTCGGCACGCCGCTGCTCCGCGGGCGCCACCTCACCGAGGCGGACAGCATCGAGGACGCAGCAAAGGTCGTGATCATCAACCAAGCGCTCGGCCGACAGCTCTTCGGCGAGGAGGAAGCGCTCGGCCGTCACGTTCGTTTCAAGAACCTCGACTGGGAGGTCGTCGGTATCGTCGGCAACACGAGCCGCTTCCAGCTCGATGCCCCGCCGCCGCCGATGATCTACCTGCCGACCCGCGATTTTCCTTGGTCGATCACCTTCGCAATCCGGACGCACGGATCTCCCCTCGCGGCGACCGACGCCGTGCGCGCGGCCATCCGTTCCATCGATCCCGACCAGCCGATCGCCAACCTGCGCACGATGAGCCAGGCGATCGACAGCTCCACCCAACTGCGCATCCGCCGCATGATGCTCACCCTTGTCGGTACTTTCGCGGGGATCGCCCTGATTCTGGCCTGCATCGGGCTCTATGGCGTTATGGCCTATTCCGTCACCCAGCGCACCCGAGAGATCGGCGTGCGTATCGCACTGGGGGCACCCTCCGGACAAATCCTCCGGGAGGTCGTCCGGGGCGGCTTGTTGCTTGTCGTCATGGGCATCGCCATCGGCGCGGTGGCCAGCGTGCCGGCGGCCTTCGGCATGCAGAGCCAGGTGTACGGCATGCGCACGCTCGACTTCGGCGTTGTGTTCGGGGTCGTGACACTCGCACTGGTCCTTGTGGCAGCCATATCCTGTTGGCTGCCGGCGCGGCGCGCCACACAGGTCGATCCCATGGTCGCCCTCCGCGCCGACTGAGCGCATCGCAGGCCCGCAACACCCGGAATCGCCCGGAACTGTGCGACTAGCGATCACGAAGGTGTTACCGACTCCGAAAGCAGAAGGGCGCGGCCCCCTGGCCGCGCCCCGGATACCCCGAAACTACACAGACACTTACGAACCCAAAGCTGTCGTCGCCTCCATGGTGAACTCCATCGCGCGCACAGCGCCCAGTTTTCCGGAGACCATCGCCGCACCGCCTGTCTGAAGTATCAGTTTCATGGAAGCCTGTGTTCCGGAGCGGTGGGGGCTTTCTGGAACAACAGGCTCATCGGTTCTTTCAACCCCGGATTGAGCCCAAGCCGGCACGATTCCAAACAGCGCCGGCCCCCAAGCCGCGCTCTTGCGAACCGCGGCCCCGACGCCACGCTGCGTGGCCGATGGATCCGACTCTCCTCGATGCCCGCATGGCGCTCGCCCTCGGCACCGGCTTCTACACCGCCGGTGTTCTCTACGGCGGCCTGTCGCTGCTGCTCCGCCGGCGGCACTCCCGCATCGGCAGCTACGGGCTAATGGTGCTGGGCTGGTCGGCCCAGACGCTCGGCCTACTGCTCAGAGGTCAGGCCACCCATTCCTGCCCGATCGGCAACACCTTCGAGGTCCTCCAGTTCGTCGCCTGGTCGAGCAGCCTGCTCTACCTCTTCGTCGGCCCGGTGTTCCGCACCAGCCTCTTCGGCTTTTTCAGTGCCGGCATGGCCATGCTGCTGGGGCTGGGATCGTTGATCGTGCCAGCCTGGGATACCGCGGAGCGCCTGCGGCCTTTCGGCACCGACCCGGTCGTCGCGCTCCACGCCTCGCTCGCACTCTTCAGCTACGGCGTCTTCGCCCTGCTCTGCCTCACGTCGCTGATGTACCTGTTGCGCCACCGCGACCTGCGCCGCAAACGCCTCGATGGCTCCTTCGCGCTCCTGCCCTCCATCGTCGAACTCGACCACATCAACCTCCGCCTGCTCGCCGTGGGCCTCGCCCTGCTGAGCGCGGCCATCGTGCTCGCCGGACTCCACTGGCACGCGCACCTCGGGTTGCTTCTCCCCGGCAAACTCGCAGCCACGATGCTCGTCTGGCTCTTCTATGCCGTCGCACTCGTCCAGCGCCTCCGCCAGCGCTGGGTCGCCCAACGCTTCGCCTGGGTAGGACTGCTGTTGTTCATCATCCCGGTGCTCTCGCTCTGGCTCGTCGTCCCGCAACGTCGCGCCGCCACGCCGCAGCAGCCCGCGGCCATCACCACCGCGCCCACGCCATGAGCCGCCAGGAGCCGCAACTTCTTCTGCTCGGGGCAAGCCACCACACCGCGCCACTCGAGATCCGCGAGCGCTTCGCCCTCGCCGCGGAACAGCGGACCGCCCTCGCCGCCTCACTCCGCGCCGAGACCGCACTCCGCGAGTTCTGCATCCTCGGCACCTGCAACCGGCTCGAAATCTACGCCGTCGGCGACGATCCAGCCGCGGCCCGCTGCATCGCCGCCGCGCTCTGCAGCATAAAAGGCATCGAGCCGCAGCTCTTCGCCGCCCATGCCCTAGAGCGCCGCGGCGCCTCAGTCGTCGCCCATCTCTTCGCCGTCGCGGCCGGTCTCGATTCCCAGATGGTCGGCGAAGCGGAAATCCTCGGGCAGGTGAAGGACGCGTACGCCACCGCCTGCACCGCAGGCCACGTCGGCCCCGTGCTCAACCGCGTTTTCCAGAAGGCCTTCCAATCCGCAAAGCTCATACGCTCGGGCACCTCCATCGGCGAAGGGCAGGTCAGCGTCGCCACGGTCGCGGTCGCCCTCGCCGAGAAGATCTTCGGCGAACTGCGGACCAGCCGCGTGCTCGTCATCGGCGCCGGCGACATCGCCGAGAAGACGGCCAAGGCCCTGCGCAGCCGAGGAGCCGGCGCCATCTCGTTCGCCAACCGCACCCCCGCCCGGGCCATGGAACTCGCGAGCGAGTTCGGCGGCGCCGCGCTGCCCTTTGCCGAACTCGGCGGCTCGCTCGCCCGCTTCGACATCGTCGTCTCCTCGACGGCATCGCCCGATCCGGTGCTCACGCTCCCCCTGGTCTCCACCGCGATCCACGCCCGCGCCTCACGTCCGCTCTTCCTGATCGACCTCGCCCTGCCACGCGATGTCGCGCCCGCCGCGGCCGAGCTGCCCAACGTCTTCCTCTACAACCTCGACGACCTGGCCCGGCTCGCCGACGAGAACATCGCCCACCGGCGTGCCGAGATCGCCCGTGCCCGCAGCATCCTCGACGGACGCGCGGCCACGCTCTGGCACAAACTCGCGCCAGGCGATGCCACCACCACCGCCACCACACAGTATTCGGCGGCCCACGGAAGAAGCGGCGTAGCTACCTCGGCCACCGAGTCGACGCACCTCCGGTAACGTCGGTGTACGTCCGCGCTGCTATTCTTGGCCGCGTCGCAGGGCGAGCACGTCCGGCCGACCGCGTACTTCAGAAGCGCTGGGTAGTGGAGCCGGCGCTGCGATGCTGTCAGACCGCCAGCGTCTTGATCACGGCGGCGACCAGTCCATCAAGCGTCGCCTCCATCGCCTCAAAATCCACAGGGAGACCGGAACGGCGCATCACGTCGGAGGTGACAGGGCCGAGGCTGCCGGCCAACGGGCGTTTCGCTCCGTGCCGCGGCGCGAGCGCCGCGGCCTGCCTGACGAACGACTCCACGGCTGAACCGCTGGCAAAGAGAATCGCGTCAGCGCCATACTGGCGGAAGTCCGCGGCTGCATCGGTCCCGCCGGCATCGGCATCCTCGGTGGCATAGATCGGAAGCTGGTCGACGATCGCCTGCCTGTCCGTGAGCCCCTTGATGACGACATCGCGGTTCCGATCGCCTGTGACGACGAGTACCTTCAGGTTCTCGACCGACTCGAAGGCGCACAACGCCTCGACAAGCGCCTCCCCCACGTGCTCCTGCGGCATCACATCGACATCGAGATGCAGGGCGTTGAGTTCGCCGGCCGTGCCGGGACCGACCACCGCGATGCGGGCGCCGCCGAGCGCACGGATGTCGCGGAAACGCCTGAAAAACTCCGCGAAGAAGAACCGCACGCCATTGGGGCTGGTAAACACCAGCCACTGGTAGCTGGCGATCTCGCTGAAAATCTCATCGCCGATCCCGGCATCCGCAGCGGCCACGATCTCGATCAGCGGAAGCTCGAGCACGGCAGCGCCATGCGCCTCCAGCTTCACGCGGAGCTCGGCCGACTGCTCGCGGGCGCGGGTGATGACGATACGACGGCCCGACAACGGGAGGGATGCGGTGTTTCCTTGTTCCAACGGCATGTCCCAAAGAACGGGGCTCCCACTGCGCAGGTCAAGACGTACGCTCCGCGCGCGCCACGAAGGTTACATTTCAGGGCGGTGAGCAGTTCGCACTGGCCACGGCGCCATTTCACCTCCTGCATCGTCGTACCCACAGCCCCCGTCCGACCGGAGGGCTTCTCACCCCTACTCCTACTCCATATCCATCATGCTCGATTTGCTCCAGCAACTCGATGTGCAGGTTCTGTTGTCGGTCAACAGCTGCAACTCCCCCGCTTGGGACACCATCATGACGTCCATCTCCGAAGAGTGGACCTGGGTTCCCGTCATCGCCTCGATTCTCTGGATGCTCCATCGGCGCCACGGCTGGCGCGGACTCGTTTTGAGCGTGCTCTGCACTGCCGCGCTCTACGGCACAACCGTCGCAGGTGTGCAGACGATCAAGCACTCGGCCGAGCGGCTGCGGCCCTTCCTGCAGAATGAGCTGCTACCGATGCTCCATCTGCCCGCCCACCTGCCCCACAGCGCCTACGGGTTCGTCTCGACCCATTCGGCGGCAGCCTTCGCCTTCGCGGTCTTCGGTGCGCTGCTGCTGCACCGCCGCTGGGCCATTCTCCCGCTTCTGACTTGGTCCTGCCTGGTCGCCTACAGTCGCGTCTATCTCGGAGTTCATTTCCCGAGCGATGTGATCGGGGGCGCGCTCTTGGGAGCAGCACTCGCGGGCATCGCCTATGCGCTGTGGCGTCTGATCCCTGCGCACTTCTACTCGAAGGATGAAGTCTGCCCGCTGACAACCGGCGCGACGCTCATCCCGGCCACACCGGTCAGCCCAGCAGCGAGCTGAGCACCTGAGACGCAAATTCCTCGGGCGCGCTGCCGTCGTGGCGAACGAGCCGGCAGCCGAAACGCTCGTGGTACAAGCGCAACGCCCCATCGGCGGTTGCATGCGCCGCGAACGCGACCTGACAGCCGGCCCCGGCAAACGACTGGAATGCCCGCTCCAGCTCCACCAGCCGGCGGGTCGGCAAGTCCAGCAGCGGCGCATAGCGCCCGAGCTCCGCACGCCGGCACTGCACGGCCACGGCCCCCTGCCCCACCGCAGGCACCATCTCATCGAGCGAGAGTGTCCGAAATACCACGCCCGGCCACTGCGTGATGCCCAGCCGGTTCAATCCGGCGCGGGCGATGATCGTCGCATCGGACTCGCCGCGCGCGATCTTGTCGAGGCGAGTGTCGACATTGCCCCGGATCTCCGTGAACCGCAGCCCGGGAAACAACGCCGCAATCTGCCCGCGCCGTCGCGGACTTCCGGTGGCCAGCGTCGCCGGGGTTTGGATCCCGTCGCGCAGCACGAGCACATCGCGCGGATCCTCGCGCGGCAAATAGCCGGCAACGGCCAGATCGCCGTCACCTTCGTCGCCGGGCAGATCCTTCGCGCTGTGCATCGCGAGATCCGCCTCACCGCTGCGCAACGCCGTCTCGATCTCGGCGGTGAAAAGCCCCTTGCCCCCCTGTTTCTCCAGCGACCACTCCAGCTTCCGGTCCCCGGTCGTCACGACTTTGTGAGCCTCGAACACCACGCCGGGCATGCGCGCCGCGAGATGCTCGATCACGAGCTGCGTCTGGGCGAGGGCGAGCGGGCTTTTCCGGGTGGCGATGCGAAGCGGGGTCACGCGTCCACGCTGTCTCCGTTCGCACACCCGCTGCGAGCCGGATTTTCGCCGCCGTCCGCCGCCACTACGCCCACTGCGTGGATCGGCCGCGAGCAGCGGCCTCAGCCGTGATCAGACAGTCGAGTGTCGAGTAGACGAGCGACGACAGCCTAGAGCATTCTTGAAATACTGTAGCCGGGGCGGTGACCCCGGCCAGAGGCGCCGGCCTCACCGCGGCCGGCTACAACATTGCTGAAACCGCTCTAGCGGCCGAGGGGATTCTTGTACCTGCGGTCTAGCATCAGCGGCTCACCGGAAGTTTGGCGCGCGTCCCTCGTCTGCAGTGTTGCGCCTCAGGCCACGGCATCGAGCCTGGTGCCGAGAGTCCGTCTCTCGATCCCGGCGCGCGCGGCGCGGCTGTAGATCTGCACCGCATAGGCCAGCCGGAGATCGCGCGGCAACACGCTCGCCTCGAGCGCTGGCATGACCTCATCGGCCTGCGCATTGTCGCCGGGTTGCTGGTTCTCGAGCGTGGCCGATTCCTGCTGGAAGAGCACGACCTTGCCGTCGTCATCCTCCGCCCTTTGATCGGCCTGCCGGCTCTCATCCGCCTCGAGCGAAAGCGTGGCACCGGCTTTCCGTCGTTGTTCCTCCTGCACCGCCTCCGCATTCCGCTGCAGCCGCTGCTGGGCACGATCCCTCTCCTGCCGGTTCTGATCCAGCCTTAGTTGGGGATAACTATCCAGACTGGCACTGATGCGCTCGATCATTGAGCCATGTGCGATTTTGAGGTGATGCTACCGGAAGTCAGTGGTTTGGCAATGGATGGGCGAGGACTCGCCGCAGTGCACGAACTCGAACCGAAGGCTCGCCTAGGCATAGAACCCTACACTCTGTGGGTCGTCACAAGCGCGAAATCGTCATGGATCCACCCGATGCCCGCATGCCGCTGCGCGCATGCCGGAATGCCGTCGTTGATCGCGAGCGGCGGCAGGTCGCCCAGTTCGCACACCGACACAGTCGGGCAAACACCGGTTCAATCCTGGTCCGGACCTGCAGCCCGCGCTAGGTCCCGGAGCACCCGAGAGCGTGTGCGGCAGCACACAACTCAGCTGCCACCAAAGCGTCCGGACATAACAACGCGCCGACTGTCGTCAGGTAGTCGGGCACCCCGGATTTCGGCCAGTGCAACTGGATGCCCGCCAGCGCCTCGGCGAGCCCCGACACATCAAAGCCGACCGCCTCCAGCGAATACCGCATCCGGGCCGGAGCCCGGCACGGCAGCCCCGCTCCGCGGGTGCAGTCCACACAACCCGCACAATGTCCGGCAACCAATGCCGTGACACCCGGGCGTTTCGCCTCCAGTTCCCGCGTGATTGCGCCGAAATCGACTCGGGAGGCCTGAAACCGCGCGAGCAACTGCTCCCGTGTTATCCCCGGGGCCACCGGTACACGGCGGCACAGCACCACCACATGCGTCCACTCCGGGAAGTGCGCCAACGGCTGCTGCGCGAAAGGCGGGCACGACCAATAGACGCCATGCTTCTCGCAGCCGCGACAATAGCCCTGGATGCGCTCCGGCTCATGGTACCGCAGCAGTTCCGCGCGTGTGGAGACGACCGCGTGCAACGGGCCTTCGGCATCGCTGTTCATTCAACCCATCTGACCCCGTTTACTGAACCGCCGGCAAGCACAGTCCCGGGAGCCCAAACGGAACAATTGGTACACGGTGGTTGCCGCAGGCGACGTTCGAGGCCGGATCGTATCACACACTTCGCGCGTAGGAATGCACGCCACCGCATTGCATCGGAAACTGGGCGGCGCAGCTGCCGTGCCTCACCTACTCCCGCGCCAGCCAACGGCGCGCACTCTCCTCGTCGTAGAAGATCCGCATCTCGAGATTCGGGGCGCGGTTCAATGTCGCGAAAACCGTCGCCAAGTACTCGTTCTCCTTCGTCACCACCACCATCGAGGCGCGAACCGGATTGGGAATCGCAACCTGCTGCTGGCGCCGCGAGTACGCATACGCCGCGGCCGGCTCGTACTCGGCACCGATCACACCTTCGAACGTGTGCAGAGCATCTGGTGCGAAACCCAGGCTGCGCCCGATCTGCGGCATCTTCCGCTCGAGCGACACCAGATCTTCGGTGGTGATCGTCCCGGACCAAGCCACAACCACAGTCCGTCCTTCAATGCTGTATGTATAGGGCATGAATCGAATCGCGCCTTACCTGCGCGATGGGTTCGTGCTATCGGCCGGATCTCGCCGAACCTGACCAAATTCGGCCCGCGATCCCGGCCCCACGTTTCAGCCATCTCGCCGGTACGCTGCAACAGCGTGAGCGCACCAGTCGCGGCCTCCCGGCCTGCAGACTCCACAAAACAAGCCGGACCTTGCGTGCCCGGCTTGCTTTGTTTGGTGCGGGTAGTGGGAATCGAACCCACCTCTCAAGCTTGGGAAGCTCGCATACTACCGATGTACTATACCCGCAGCGCAAGGAACGCCGCGATGATTGCCAGTTGCCGCACCCGTTGACAAGAGCGCAGTTCGCCTCGCCGCATGGAAAGTCGCGAGACGCCCGTTGCCAGAGCCGCCGCGATGCGCTCACCTCCTCATGATGTCCGACTCCAACCCGCGCGCCGAATTCGTCCAACAACTCCGCTCCGCCCTCGCCGACGGCTCCTTCTCACGCCTCGTGCTCGGCAAGCCGCGCGCCGGCCAGCTGCTCGTCAAAATCACCGCCGAGCGCGTCGTCACAGGCCGAGGCGAACGTCTCCAGCTCCGTTTCCGCGAGCGACAGCGCGACCTCACCAAGCCCGCCGATGCCGCCGCCATCGTCGACGCCTTCGAGCAGCACGTGGGCGAAGCGCTCGGCTCCGCGCACCTCTACACCTCGACCATCCTCTGGCAGTTCGAGCTCAACAAGAAGGGTGAGCCCCGGCTCACGCATGGCCGCCTCGGCGCGTCCGCTACCACCGCGCCCGCGCCGCACGACCGCCCCAAGCACCGCGAGATCGCCCCGGCCGACGCCCCTTGGCTGCGCGACCTCGGCCTCGCCGGCGCCGACGGCCGTATCCTCGCCGACGCCACGGACAAGTTCCGCCAGATCAACCGCTACGTCGAGCTCCTGCTCCCGCTCTGCGAACAGGCCGGGCTCGCCACGCGCGACATCGTCCGCGTCTTCGACATGGGCTCGGGCAAGGGTTACCTCACCTTCGCCGCTTGGCATGCGCTCACCCGCACACTCGGTCGCCGCGCCGAGGTCACCGGCATCGAGGCACGCCCCGAACTCGTCGACTTCTGCAACACCGCCGCCCGCGCCGCCGGGTGCGAAGGACTGAGCTTCGCCCCCGGGCGCATCGTCGATGCCGCCATCCCCGCCGTCGATGTCCTGATCGCGCTCCACGCCTGCGTTACGGCCACCGACGAGGCGCTCTTCCGCGGCATCCGCGCCGGCGCAGCGCTGATCGTCGCCGCACCCTGCTGCCACAAGGAGATCCGTCCGCAGCTCCGCGCGCCAGCCGAGCTCGCCCCCCTCGCCCGCCACGGCATCTTCGCCGCCCGCCTCGCCGACATGGTCACCGATTCCCTCCGCGCCCTGCTCCTCGAGGCCAACGGCTACCAGGTGAAAGTCTTCGAGTTCATCGACGCCACGCACACGCCGAAGAACACCATGCTCGCCGCCGTCCGCTGCACTCGTCCCGACGAGTCCGCCGCCGCCCGTGCCCAGGCCGATTTCGCCGCGCTAAAATCCCGCTTCGGCATCGAGCACCAGCACTTGGAGACCCTTCTCGCCACCCCTCCGCCCGCCGCCTGATTCTACCAGCGTCCGTTCGTCTCGGCCGGCCATTCCGCAATCCGAAATCCGCATTCCGCAATTTCCCGTGCGCCCCGACTTCGCCCTCCTCGAACGCCTCCGCGCCCGCTTCCTCGATGCTCCCGCCGAGGGCGGTGACTACTGGGACTCCGACGAGTTGCTCGCTGCCTACGACACCACCTTCGCCGAGCGCATCGGCTGGAAATGGGATGCCGTGCTCACCGAGCTCCGCGCCCGCCGCTGGGCACCGCCCGCCGGCACCGCGCTCTTGGACTGGGGCTGCGGCAGCGGCGTCGCCAACCGTCGGGTACTTGCCGCCTTCGGCGCCGGCCATTTCTCGCGCCTCGTCGTCCACGACCGTTCGCCGCTTGCGCGCCGCTTCGCCGCCGAGCGCGCCGCAGCCGCCTTCCCCGGTCTCGCCGTCGAGCAGGCGCCCGACTGGGGCGACATCGCGCCAGCCCAGCCGTTCACGCTGGTCATCAGCCACGTCCTCAACGAGCTCCCGCCCGCCGACAGCGCCGCGCTGCTGGCCCTCGTGCGCCGCGCCGCGTCCGTCATCTGGGTCGAACCCGGCACGAGCGAGGTCGCCCGCTCACTCGTTGCGCTGCGCGAGGAGCTCCGCGGCGAGTTCACCGTCGCCGCCCCCTGCACGCACAACTGCGCCTGTGGCCTGCTCACTCCCGACAACCAGCGACACTGGTGCCACCACTTCGCCAAGCCGCCGGTCGAAGCGTTCACCGATGCGTTCTGGTCGGAGTTCTCGCTGCGCCTCGGCATCGACCTGCGCAGCCTGCCCTACAGCTTCCTCGTGCTCGACCGCATCGCGTCCGGCGCCACCGCCCCCACACCCGACGGCTGGTCGCGCATCCTCGGCGAGCCCCGCGAGTACAAGGGCCACTTCAAAGTCCTCAGCTGCGAAGCCGCGGGTGTGACCGAGCGGATGCTCCAGAAGCGCGACGACAAGGCGCTCTTCAAGACCTTCCGCCGCGGCGTGCCGCCCCCGCCGCTCTTCGCCTGGCAACTGCGCGACGGGCGCATCGTCGCCGGCCCGCATTGGCTCGGCCCGCTCAAGTCGGACTCCATCTCCGGCGAGCCCCCGCCCCCGCCCGCCGAATAGATCCTAGCCCAGCCAGCCACAGCGCGTCCCATTTCTGGGAATGCCCCGTTGCGGAAACGGCGTTTCCGCGCCTTGGCCCGCCCGAAGAGTCCGAACCTATCTCGTTGTTCCGCTTGATGTTGGGATCATTCGGCACCCATGGCATGCCGTTTGCGAGAAGAGGGGCAACGCCATGCGCTTCCTCTTCATCTGCGTCATCCTCGGTTTCGTCATCGCCAATGTGGCCAACGCCGCGCCCAGCGCCCCCCCCGCCGCGCCGACGGCTGCAGCACCAGGCGCCGGCACCGAAGCGGCGCCCCTCACTCTCGACGCGGCGATCGTCTCGGCCTTGGCCAACAACTTCACCATCGCGACAACCCGCTACGAGCCGCAGATCACCCGCGCCCGCCAGATCTCCGCAGCCGGCGCCTTCGATCCCGCCTTCAACGCCGAAGCGGCTCGCTCCGATTCCCAGATCGACCCCATCGACCCCCTCACCGGCCTGCGCACCCCGCTCTACGTCGAACGCAGCGACTCGATGACGGCTTCGTTCGGCGGCAAACTCCCCTTCGGCCTCACCTACGCCATCGTCGGCCGCGCCAGCAACTACCGCGACTCCGACACCGACAGCCTCCTGCACGACAAGTACAGCACCTTCTACGGAGTCCGGGTCAGCCAGCCCCTCCTGCGCGGTTTCGGTTTCGGCTCCAATCTCGCCGAGGTCCGCCTTGCCCGCGCCAGACACAACATTTCCCAGGCCGCCTACCGGCAGGCCGTGATCGACACCATCACCAACACCATCGCCGCCTACAACAACCTCTACTACGCCCAGCAGACCTACCAGAACGTCGTCCAGTCCCGCCAGCTCGCCAACGACCTTCTGGTTGAAAACCGCCGTCGCGCCGAAGTCGGCAGCATCTCCCCGGCCGATGTCACCATCGCGGCCTCACGCGTCGCCCGCGTCGAGGAAAATGTCGTCCAGTCCGAACGTCACCTGAACGAGGCCCGCAACTACCTGATCACCCTCCTCTCCTCCGAAACCCGCCCGGCAACCGACCAGCCGCTGCATTTCGCCGCACCGCCGATCGCCCCCCAGCCCGCCCTCGACCGCGACGCCGACCTCAAGCGCGCCTACGAGATCCGCCCGGACTACCGCCAGGCACAGGAAAACATCCGCCTCGCCCAAGCCTCCTTGGCCGAGTCCCGCTCCGCCGCGCTCCCCCAGGTCGATCTCGTCGGCACCTACGGCTACAACGGCACCGGCCGCACCTTCGACGAAGCCTACCGCAACGCCCGTCTCCGGGACACCCCAGCTTGGACCGCCAGCGCCGTGGTCAACATCCCGCTGCCCTTCCGCGACGGCCGCGGCCGCATCCTCGCCTCCCGGCTCACGCTCTCCCAAGCCCGCACCCAGCTCGCCCGCCTCGAACAGCAGATCGCCGTCGAGATCGCCAACGCCGCCGGCCAGATCGACGCCACCGCACGCCGCGTCGACGCCACCCGCCGCGCCCGCCAGCTCGCCGGCGAGAGCCTCGTAGCCCAGCAGAAGCGCCTCCAGGTCGGCCAGGTCGACACCTTCACCGTCCTGCAATTCCAGGATCTCCTCTCCAACGCCGAGCAGGCCGAGTACCGCGCCATCGCCGATTATAACATCGCCCTGGCCAGCTACGACCGCGCGATCGGCGCCACCCTCGAACGCCACGCTGTGACTCTCGAGAACTGAGCGACTTGCGCCAGTCCGCCGACGGTGTAACCCACCGGTCGCGACACAAAACGCTAAATTCCCGCGCCGACGCCCCGATTGAGGGCGCGTGATCAAGGCGCAGAACGCAAAAGCCGCCGCACCCGATGTCGACGGCCAGTACCCCACATCCCCCACGAGCCTGCCTTCGGCCCGCGGCCACGGTTTCGCCCCGTGGCTCCCCGTCGCCTCTTGGCGGTTCTCCCGTCGCCATCGCAGCACGCTCGGCAGCTGCGCGGCCCAACTGCGCGCCCACGCCGACTCCCTCTCCGGCCACGCCGCAGCCACCGAACCCGAATTCCTCGCCCTCGGGGGCGACCTCCGGACACTCTACGATTCGGCCACGTCGCTGTCCCAGTCGGTCGATGCGGCGACCACACATCTCCACGCCGACCTCACTGCGAACCGCATCGGCGGCGCGGATGGAGCAGTCGCCCAATCCCTCCACGCCGTAAACGACAGTATTTCCGCCATCGACCGCATGCTGTCGCGCTTGCGCACGATGACCGACGGGCTGCTCAGCATGAAGCCCCAGATGGAGCGGATCAGCCGCGTCGGGATCCTGCTGCAATCCGTGGCGGTCGGGTTCGCCGTCGAGAGCTCGCGCACTGCCGAGTGCCAGCAGGCCTTCGGCTCCTTCGTCGACGAGATCCGTGGACTCTCGCGCCGTACCCGGGAAGTCGAGCAACACATCGGCGAGGAGCTTGAACGCGCCAGCGCCCAGGAGATCGCGGCACTGCGCGCCCTGGAGCAGGAGCTGGTCTCGCTTCGCGATCTGTCGCGCCAACTCGAGATTACCAGCTCGCGCACCGCCGCGGAAGTACAGGCCCGGATGAACGACATCGTCGCCGCCATGGCCGCCATGCGCGACTGCTCGATCCAGATCCAGCGCCATACCGAGGATGCCGTTTTCCACATGCAGTTCGGCGACATCGTTCGGCAGAAGATCGAGCACACCGTCGATGCTCTCCATGACGCCGCAGCCCAGCTGACCGCCCACAACTGCACAGCATCAACTTTGTCGGCCGTTCCCCGCACCATCGCCGTGCAAAGCGCCCAGATCGAACTGGTCGAGACCGAGCTGGCCACCGCCCAACGCCAGCTTGAGCAGGCATTCTCGCAGATCGCCGACTCCTCCGCTTCCCTGATCACCCCCGACGACCGCTCGTCCTCGACCGAGCACAGCGGTACCGTGGGCCTGCGCCCCCTTCTGGAAGACCTCGACCAACTCCAGGGGCTGGTCGGCCGGGGCGGACAGCTCCGGCAACGGGCCGACGACTCCGGTCGAGAGGCCTTTGTCACCGCCGAGCGCATCGCCTCGCAGATGAGCGAGGTCCGCTCGATCAACCGCGAGATGCATCTGCTCGCCCTCAACGCCATCGTCAAAACCGCGGCGCTTGGCGCCACGGGCGCCACGTTGGAGGTTCTCTCCATGCAGGTCCACACGCTCTACCTCGAGGCCGACGCTGCTGTGCGCGAGATCGACACGCTGGCCCAGCAACTCACCGGCGCACAGGAGCAGAACCGCCTCGCCTCAGCGGGCAGCGACGTTTCCAGCCTCGACCTCTCCGGCATCGTTGAACAGGTCCGCCACGCCGCAGCAGATTATAGCTCAACCACTACCGAACTCGGCAAACAC
>Ga0209098_1000308_pt1 | contig 54962 bp, 49 predicted proteins | sample AD_JPNHW1_MetaG_FD_184429 | JGI IMG/M metagenome (GOLD analysis project Ga0209098, IMG submission 184429) | Active sludge microbial communities of municipal wastewater-treating anaerobic digesters from Japan - AD_JPNHW1_MetaG (SPAdes) (version 2) | ecosystem: Engineered > Bioreactor > Anaerobic...
CCTCCCAGGCAGTGCGGTTCGGGGCGCCGAGATCATCGGCGATCCCGACGCCGCCGAAGTTCCCGTAGAAATCCCGGTAATCGAGCACACCGCCGGTGCCGCCGTTGGCGAATGTGAAGAGGTTGTCGGAGAAGCCGTCGCTCTTCTTGGCGTTCATGAACGCGACCAGTCCCGACATGCCATCGGTGATCTGGCTCCCGTGCGAGGTGTGGCCGTAGGCGATGTGGAGATTCTGCCGGGCCTGCAGAACAGCCGCCTCGGGGACGACCGTGAGATCCGTGTGCGTGTGATCGGCGACGATGCCCTGGGCTTGGAGCGCGGAAGCAAGACTGCCTAAGGCGACGGCTGTGGCGAGCGCCAGCTGGAGGATTCGCGGATGATGCATGATGATACGGGTGTTCGTTGGCTGGGCTTGGATGACGAAACGCGCCATGTGGATGCACGGAGTTGGCAAAGGCCGGCATTGTCCTCACCGCGACGCCGGGCAAAAGCGCGAAGACGCCTGCGGCCGCCATCTCACGGGAATTTACCAGCGGCAGCCCTTCTCTCGCCTCACCCCACGCGCTGCATCGGCCCTCCCGTATCTTCACAATTCTTTCCAGCAACAACGCCCCCACGCCCCTGACCGAGCGCCGCGCCGACATGAAACCCGAGGGCGAACTACCGCTGCGCAGCGAGGTGATGCGACTCCGTATTCCGCGCCGAACGCATGCACCGCGCCGGCCGCCCGATCGAGTCTGACGAACAACTCTCCGGCGAACTCGCCGCCGCTTGGGCACGGCTCGCCGAGCTGGGCTGCCCCGACCCGCCGACACACTGCTGCACTGGCGCGCCAAGGAAGAGGCTGCCTACGCACTCGCCGAGCTCGTCGCCGATCTTGTGACCGAACGCAGCCGGCGACCGTTGCCGACACCGGCGGCCGCACCAGCGCCGAAACGCCTCCGATCGGCGGAGACAGTGCGACGCCGCAACACGCCTTCCCCGCGCCACCCGCGAGAACCAGTGGCAGTACGTCGTGGGCTGAGCATTCCCCCACTCCCCGCGAACACGCAGAGACACAGCGTGCTTCACAACGATAAGCCCCGGCCATGCCTGGGCTTATCGCTACGCCGGTTCACTGCATCAGCCGGCTTCCGCACTCGCCTGCTCCTTTGCGCCACGGCAGGCTTTCTGGCTTCTCATTCCGATGAAACGACTCCTCGACCTCCTCCTTTTGTCCGGACTTTTTGCGCAGGTCCTCTGCGCCGCCCCCGCCATGCAGACCATCCCCGCCAACGACTCCCGTTTCCGCTACGAGGGCCGCTTCGACACCGCCAAGCCGGCCGCACCGGCCGTCGTCTGGCAGGCCAGCCGCATCGCCATCGACTTCGAGGGCACCGAGCTCGCCCTGCACTTCGAATGGGCCGAGGGCCAGAACTACTTCGACGTCACCGTCGACGGCGCCACCGCCGTCCTCGCCGTCAACGACGCCTCGCACTCCCGCCTCGTCTTCCCCCAGCCCCTCGCCGCCGGCCGCCACCACCTCGTCGTCTTCAAGCGCTCCGAGGCCTCCGCCGGTCATGCGCGCTTCCGCGGCATCGCGATCGCCGACGCCGCCCACGCCTGGCTGCCCGCCGCCCCGGTCTACAAGCTCCGGATGCAGTTCTTCGGCGACTCCATCACCGCCGGCGCCTGCAACGAGGACAAGGGCGAGGACCAGTGGGAGAACCGCGCCACCCACAACAACGCGAAGAGCTACGGCGCCTTCACCGCCGCCGCCTTCCAGGCCGAGTACCGCAACATCGCCGTCAGCGGCATCGGCATCGTCACCGGCTACTACCCCGAACTCATCGGCAACGTCTGGGACCGCCTCTACCCCACCGAGAAATCCCCCCGCGCCGACCTCACCACCTGGGCACCCGACGTCATCTGCATCAACTACGGCGAGAACGACGGCTCCTTCACGACCGTCAACAAGCAGCCCTTCCCCTCCAAAGCGTTCACCGCCGGCTACATCGCCCTCGTACAGGCCATCCGCAAGGCCTACCCGCAGGCGCAGATCGTCCTCCTGCGCGGCGGCATGTTCAACGGCGCCAAGCACGACGGCCTCCGCACCGCCTGGACCTCCGCAGTCGAGCAGCTCGAAGCCGCCGACAAACAGGTGCACCACTTCATCTTTGAGCACTGGTCCGGCCCGCACCCCCGCGTGGCCGACGACCGCGCCCTAGCCGACGAGCTCATCGCCTGGCTCCAGTCGCAGGACTTCATGGCCGCCTTCAAGTAGGCCTGTGAGGTTCGGCCGAGTGACAAGGGCCAAGGGCGAGAGCGCAGTACCAAGCGCCTCGCAGCACCAAGCGCGTTGGCACGATTGTTGTGTTGCGAATCCTGCGCACCCTCGTGTTCTGGATGCGGCATACATGCAGTTGCCGTCCCCCACAAACGATCATGCAGGCGCGTTGCATTGGTGATGCGCTACTAGCGCGCCGCCAGTAGCACACACAAACAGCCCTAATAGCCCCCGCTGCACAGCCACGACTGCAGTCGTGGCTCGAGAACCAGTCCGCACTCCCATCACTTCATTCTCACCCCCACACTATGAAACGAATCCTATTCCTACTCCTCGCATTGTTCGCGTTTGCCGGGTGCTCCACGCCCAACCGCATGGTGTACTCCAGCGGGTTCAGCTTCGCGAACTACGATTATGCGTTCATCGCCAAGCCGGATGCCGGTAGCACCACGACGGCGCTGTACGGTACGGATGTCGAGTTCGCGAATTTGCTCGCCCGCTACAACATCAAGATCGTCGGCGACAAGGAGTTCGCCGCGATGCCGCGCGAGGCACAGGCGCGTACGATGTACGCCCGCATCGCGATCTCGGCGAGCGGCAGCCGAATCATGCTCTCCGTCTCGTTCGACGACGCTGTAACGGGCAAGACCGGGGCAAACTTCACGACCTTCGGCAAGGGCAGGATCTTCGACGGCAAGGCAAGAGGGAAGGCGTTCGAGAACGTCTCGCAGATGATCACCAAGGCGATCGAGCAGGAGAAAGGCCTGTCGATTCGACGCGGACGTTGAGCCATGCGCAACGCGTAGTAATGCCAGGGTGGCACGAGTATGGAGGACGGCAGCCCCCTGACTCTCCACGAACGGTGCTAGGCACCGTTTCGGCCTCAAAATGAGGTTGGCGTGGAGGCGCTCAACGCGGTGAAGGGGATTGAAGGGGGCATGTCGCGACTTTTGACAAGACGCGGGCTTTATCTCGCCGCCCCCTGCTCTACTCCAGGCACCTCCGTCACCATGCCGCACTTCTCCCGTTGAGCGCGCTCGAGACTTACCTTGGGAGACGGGAATGCCAGCCTCCTGCGCGCTTCCGCGCGAGCCGTTCCGGATCAGTGTTCATCCGCGTTCATCGGCGGTTCCACCATCCGGAGCGGTAGGGCCACAGATACGAACTGATCGACGCCGATCAGCAGGCAGCCCCGCCTGTCACCAATCATCGGTGCAGATCGGGGCCCATCAGTGGCGAAGTCCTCTGCCCGCGCGCGTTGCTGCGGCACGCGGCAGGGATCGATGCGCTCACGCGCAACGCTACGCGACTGGCCGGAGTAGGTCGCTCCTTCAGGACGACCCGGTGGGCGGCGGATCGCTCTTCTCGCGAAGAAGGGGATTGAAGGGGTCATGTCGCGACTATTGACAAGACGGGGGCTCGGCCCAGCCGTCCCCTATTCGACCCGAGGCGCCTTCATCACCGTGCCGGGCTTCTACCGTTGAGCGCGAGCCAGGCTAACCTTGGGAGACGGGAATGGTAGAACGTGCCTGCGGTATCTGGTTTCGCCGGCACGGAGACCGGCGCCACGACGACCTGCCTTCATTGCCGTCCCTTTCGAATCTTCGCCCTTCTGTTTCCTGATTTCCTGAGTTCCAGATTCTCCGGCTTCCTTCCCTTCGTTGGCTCCTATTGTCCGCGCTCCGTCCTCCGCTTTCCGTCTCCGGTCGCCGGTTTCCGATCACCCGCGGAACGGGAGGATGCGGAAGAACTGGAGGAAGAACACCGCTGCGATCACGTAGCCGACCGGCGTGAAACCACGGGGTTTGCCGGTGGCGATGGCCAGCGCCGCCGCCGCGATCAGCCCAAGCCCGATCCCCTGCGCGATGCTGTATGTGAGCGGAATCGCCACGATGATCAGCACCGCAGGCACTGCGATCGTGAAGTCGTCCATTTTGATTTCCACAGCCGACTGGAACATGAAGACACCGACGATCACCAGCGCCGGCGCGGTCGCCACCGCGGGGACCGCGAGGATGAGCGGAGTCAGAAACAACGCCGCAAGCATCAACACTGCGGTCGTGAGCGCCGTCAGCCCCGTGCGCCCTCCCGCCTCCACGCCCGAGGAAGATTCCACGTAGCTCACCACGGTGGAGGTACCGAAGAGCGCGCTGAGGATCGCTGCGACGGAGTCGGCGATCAGCGCTCGGCCAACGCGCGGGAGCTTGCCATCGGAGCCAAGGAAGCCGGCGCGCTTGGCCACGCCGATCAATGCCCCGATGTTGTCGAACATGTCGACAAGCAGGAGCGAGAGGATGAGAGGCAGCGTTTTCAGGAATGCCGCCCAGCTCGTCATGAAGCCCAGGTCGAGTTTCAGGAAATGCGGCGCCGGCGAGGCCGGCAGCGCGATCCAGTTTGCGGGGCTTGGAAGCTGCGTCACCACTCCGCCCCTTCCGTCCGGCACGAGCGTGCCGACCAAGGTGATCGCTCCAACACCAAGCACGATCGCCCCCGGAACCTTCCAGGCGACCAGCACCGCCGTGAGCAGGATGCCAGCGAGGCAAAGTGCCACCGGCGCGCTGGCGAAATCGCCGTGGGTGATGAACGTCGCCGGGCTGGCAACGACTACGCCGCCATTCTTCAGCCCGAGGAACGCAATGAGGATTCCGATGCCGCAGGTGATCGCGATCTTCAACGGGTACGGGATTGAATCCACGATCTTCTCGCGCACTCCCGTCACCGAGAGCAGGAGGAAGATGCAGCCGTTGACGAAGACCATGCCCAGCGCCTGCGCCCACGGCACGCCGGCCCCGAGGCAGATCGTGTAGGCGAAGAAGGCGTTGATGCCCATGCCCGGCGCGAGCGCGATCGGGTAGTTGGTCAACAACGCCATCAACCCCGTAGCCGTGGCGGCGCTGAGCGCGGTGATGGTCACAAGCGCCGCGCGGTCCATACCAGCATCTGCGAGGATAGCTGGATTGACCGCCAGCACATACGCCATCGCTGCGAAAGTGGTCAGACCAGCCTGCACCTCGCGGCCTACGGTGGTGCCGTTCTCGTGAAGCCGGAAGAAACGGTTGAGCATGGCATCACTCTCCACGAAACCAACGCCGCCCTGCGAGCCCTTTGCTGGCATCACGCGCGCGCCGGCACAGGCAGTCCACGGCGGCGAACTCTCGAGCCTTGCCTGACAGACTGACGCCTCTCCGAAGATTCGCCCGAACGGGATAATGGGTGGACGTGCTTGCCCTCAAGCGCGTCGAAGACTCGGCCCACGGCGAGCCAGGATTATCGTGGACTGATGCTTTCCGCGGCGGCTCACACACACGACCGCGTTGGGGGCAACGCGGTCCACCTCGGTCAGCCTATTGCGCAGGCTTCAATAACTGCATCCACTCGCACGAGCGTCCGCGCCGTCTGTTCCGAAATCCGCGAACCGCAAACCGCGATCCGCAATCCCCTCACCCGCCGGCCATCACCGGCTGGAAACCGGCCGCCACGAGGATCTTAGCGACCACCTCGCGCTTGTCCCCTTGGATTTCGATCACGCCGTCCTTCACCGTGCCGCCAGCGCCGGCGGCGGCACGCATCTTCTTCGCCAACTCATCCTTCTCCGGCAGGCCGATGCCCACGAAACCGGACACGGTCGTCACCGTCTTCCCGCCACGTCCGCCGGTCTCGCGCCGGACCTCGACCCGCCCGCGGATCTTCTTCGGCGGCTCGGGCACCTTCGCCACCGGAGCCGGCGCTGCCGATTGAGGCAACTGCGGCAGGCCGGCGGCGCTGAGCGCGCCGAATGGATTCTGCCCCAGCGGAGAAGCGGAGCCGTCGGTGGAAATGCGGGGCGTTTTGCTCATGTTGCTGCCCCGAAGATCATGATTCGCCCCGATCTGCCAACCCCAATGCGGCACGCCCGGTGCCAGCGGTTATTAGCGCAGAAGCCCTCCGTGCACGGCACCATCAGCAGGACTTCAAAACACCGCGACAAGCTCACCGCATCTTGTGTCCAAGACTCCGGCCGCAACTATCCCTCACAGCCGGCCAAACGTATCGCAGGTCGAGCCGGGCATTTCACACCCACATCCATTTCTAGGAAACGCCATCCAGCACCATGAGCACGCCATTCGCCACCCCCTATAATGCCGCACTCATCGACGAGTACTACCAGCGCTGGCTCGACGACCCCGCGTCCCTCGACGCCCAGTGGCGCGCTTTCTTCGAAGGATTCACCCTCGCTTCCTCCGGCGGCCCGGCCGCGCTTCGTGCCGCGGCGCCCAACTGCGATGCCTGCCTGCCCGAGAAGAAGCAGTCGCGCGTCGACAGCCTCATCTTCCACTACCGCTCCATCGGCCACCTCGAGGCCGACCTCGATCCGCTCGGTCCGCCGCCCCCGCCCGAGCCGCGCCTCGCGTTGGCCGAGTACGAGCTCGGCGAAGCGGACCTCGATCTGCCCTTCAACGTCGGCCACTACCTCGCCGGCGGCTCGCTGAAGCTGCGCGACCTCGTCGCCAACCTCTCGCGCACCTACTGCGGCCACGTCGGCGTCGAGTACATCCACATCCAGGACACCGAGGTGCGCCGCTGGCTCCAGTCCCGCATGGAGCCGGTCTTCAACCAGCCGTCGTTCACCCGGGCGCAGAAGCTGCGCATCCTCAGCCGGCTCCACAAGGCGGAGACATTCGAGCGTTTCCTCCACACCCGTTTCCTCGGCCAGAAGCGTTTCTCCCTGGAGGGCGGCGAGACGCTCATCCCGCTGCTCGACTCGCTCGTCGAGTTCAGCCCGGCGCTGGGCATCAAGGAGCTCGTGCTCGGCATGGCCCACCGCGGCCGGCTAACCGTCCTGGCCTCCGTCTTCCGCAAGGACTATGCGTTCATGTTCGAGGAGTTCTCCGAGAACTATCTCCCCGACACCGTCGCTGGCGACGGCGACGTGAAGTACCACCTCGGCTACGAGAACGAGGTCGCCACCACCTCCGGCCACAAGGTCACGCTGCGCATGGCCTCGAACCCCTCGCACCTCGAGGTCGTCGACCCCGTGGTCGAGGGCAAGACCCGCGCCCGCCAGCGCATCCTCGGCGACACCGCGCGCAAGAAGGTCGTCCCCGTCCTCATCCACGGCGACGCCGCCTTCGCCGGCCAGGGCGTCGTGGCCGAGACATTCAACTACTCCCAGCTTCCCGGCTACTACACCGGCGGCACCGTCCACATCGTCGTCAACAACCAGATCGGCTTCACCACCGCCCCGAAGGAGGCGCGCTCCAGCCGCTACTGCACCGACATCGCCAAGATGATCGAGGCCCCGATCTTCCACGTGAACGGCGACCACCCCGAGCACGTCTGCATGGTCGCCGAGCTCGCCCTTGAGTTCCGCCAGCAGTTCGGGCGCGACGTCGTGATCGACATGTACTGCTACCGCCGGCACGGCCACAACGAGGCCGACGAGCCAGCCTTCACCCAGCCCGGCCTCTACCGCAGGATCGCCGCACACCCCTTCATCTCCGAACTCTACAGCCGCGCGCTCGTCGCCGAGGGCACGCTCGCCCAGCCCGAGGCCGACGCCCTCAAGAACGAGTACCTCGCCGGCCTGGAGGAGGCGCTGGCGAAGGTGAAGAAAGCCGCGCAGGAGAAAGCCGACGCCAAGCCCGCCCTCGCCGGCTCCACCGCGCGTTTCCAGCCGCCGTATTCGTTCGACCCGGCGCCGACCTCCGTGCCCCGCGAGCTCCTCGAGAAGGCGATCCGCGGGCTCACCACGTTGTCCGACACCTTCCATCCCAACCCGAAGATCAAGCGCCTCATCGAGACCCGTGCCAAGGCGCTCACGGAAAACCACCCGATCGACTGGGCGTTCGGCGAGTCGCTCGCCTTCGCCACGCTCCTGCTGGAGCAGACGCCTGTCCGCCTCTCCGGCCAGGATGTCGAGCGCGGCACGTTCAGCCAGCGCCACTGCGTGCTCACCGATGTCGAGACCGACGAAAAGTACTCGCCGCTCAAGAACCTCGGCGCGCCCCAGGCGCAGTTCTGCGTCTACAACTCCACGCTCTCCGAGGCCTCCGTGCTCGGCTTCGACTACGGCTACTCGCTCGACTACCCCTCGATGCTCTGCCTCTGGGAGGCTCAGTTCGGCGACTTCGCCAACGGCGCCCAGAGCGTGATCGACCAGTTCATCGCCTCCGCCGAATCCAAATGGCAACGCCACAGCGGCATCGTCATGCTCCTGCCGCACGGTTACGAAGGCCAGGGCCCCGAGCACTCCTCCGCCCGACTCGAGCGCTACCTCCAGCTCTGCGCTGAGAACAACCTCCAGGTCTGCAACCTCACCACCCCCGCGCAGATCTTCCACGCCCTCCGCCGCCAGATGCGGCGCGATTTCAAGAAGCCGCTCGTCGTCATGTCGCCCAAGAGCCTCCTGCGCAACCCGGCCGCCGTCTCCACGCTCGACGAGCTCACCACCGGCCAGTTCCAGGAGATCCTCGACGACCCCACGGCCAAGGGCACCGAGAAGCGCATCATCCTCTGCACCGGCAAGGTCTACTACGACCTCCTCGACAAGCGCTCGAAGACGCCCGATGCCTCCGCCGCCATCGTCCGCATCGAGCAGCTCTACCCGCTCCACACCGAGCGCCTCGCCCAGATCGCCGCGAAGTACGCCAGCGCCCGTCTGGTCTGGTGCCAGGAGGAGTCGCAGAACAACGGCGCGTGGAGCTTCATCGCCCCGCAGCTCGAGGCGCTCTTCGGCCGCAAACCGCTCTACGCCGGCCGCGACGCCTCCGCCAGCCCGGCAGTCGGCGCCCTCGCGCTCCACAAACTGGAGCAGGCCGCCCTCCTCCAGCAGGCATTCAGCGTTTGAGTACTCGTGTCAGCTCTCCATCATTGCCGTCCGCCCCATTTGCCATGCTCCTCCAAGTCATAATCCCCCCGCTCGGTGAATCCATCGCTTCCGGCATCCTCGCCAAATGGCACGTCGCCAACGGCGCGACGGTGAAGAAGGACCAGCCGCTCTTCGAACTGGAGACCGACAAGATCACATCCGAAGGCCTCGCCGAGGCCGACGGCATTATCTCCCTCGCCGTCGCCGAAGGGACCGAGGTGAAAATCGGCCAGATCGTGGCCACCATCGAAGTCGGCGCTGCCAGCACACCAACAGCCACCGCACCCACCCCTGCGTCCGCCCAATCGAAAATCGGAAATCCAAAATCGGAAATTCCTCCCTCCCCCGCCGTCCGTCGCCTGGCCGAGGAGACAAAGATCGATCCCGCCACTGTCGCCGGCACCGGCAAAGCCGGCCGCGTCACGAAGGGTGACATGCTCGCCGCCGCAGAGAAACAATCCACACCTGCTCCTGTAGTCACCACTCCGGCACCTATCCCCACACCATCGGTCCCATCTGCCCCATCCTCGAGCCCGCGCTCCACGCGCCGCAAGATGACTCCGCTCCGCGCAAAGATCGCCGAGCGCCTCGTCCAGGCCAAGAACCAGACCGCCATGCTCACCACCTTCAACGAGGTGGACATGACCGCCGTACGCGAACTCCGGGCTCGTTACCAGGACGACTTCCTCAAGTGCCACGGCATCAAGCTTGGCTTCATGTCCTTCTTCGTGAAGGCCGCCGTCCATGCCCTGCGCGAAGTCCCCGCTGTCAATGCCTCCCTCGACGGCGACACCGTCGTCCAGAACAGCTACTACGACATCGGCGTCGCCGTCTCCACGGACCGCGGCCTGATGGTCCCCACCCTGCGCGACTGCGACACCAAGGGGCTTGCCGAGATAGAGCGCGATCTCGCTGCCTATGCCGCCAAAGCCCGCGAAGGGAAGATCGGCTTGGACGATCTCCAGGGCGGCGTCTTCACGATCACCAACGGCGGCATCTTCGGCTCCATGCTCTCCACGCCGATCCTCAATCCGCCCCAATGCGGCATCCTCGGCATGCACGCCATCCAGGATCGCCCCGTCGCCCGGGACGGCCAAGTCGTCATCCGCCCGATGATGTACCTGGCGCTCAGCTACGACCACCGTCTCGTCGACGGCAAAGAGGCCGTCACGTTCCTGGTGAAGATCAAACAGGCCATCGAAGATCCCGCCCGGCTGCTGCTCGGCGTCTGACATCAGTAGCGAGTAGTGAGTAGCGGGTAGCGAGCATCCCGCCAACTCACCGCCCGCATCCGTTTCTGTCTACTCGCTCCTCGCTACCCGCTACTCGCTACTTCCGCTCATGCAAACCTTCGACCTCCTCATCCTCGGTGCCGGCCCCGGCGGCTACGTCTGCGCGTTCCGTGCGGCACAGCTCGGCCTCAAGGTCGCGCTCGTCGACAAGCGCCCTTCGCTCGGCGGCACCTGCCTCAACGTCGGCTGCATCCCCTCGAAGGCACTGCTTCACGCCACCGAGCACTTCGCCTGGGCCAAACACCACGCGGCGGAGAGCGGCATCAAGCTCGGCAGCGTCGAGATCGACCTGCCTACTCTGCTCAAGAAGAAGGATACCGTCGTCGCGAAGCTCACCGGCGGCATCGCCCAGCTCGCGAAGGCCCGCAAGGTCGCCGTCTTCACCGGCGCGGCGAGCTTCACCGGCCCGAAGGCCGTTCGGGTCACTGCGGCCGATGGAAAGACTGAGGACATCACGGCCACGCACATCGTCATCGCCACCGGTTCCGCCCCGGTCGAGCTGCCGTTCCTCAAGTTCGACGGCCGAGTCGTCGTCTCCTCCGACGATGCCATCGCTTTCGACTCCGTACCCAAGAAGCTGGTCGTTGTCGGCGGCGGCGCCATCGGCCTCGAACTCGGCTCCGTCTGGGCCCGCCTCGGCGCCGACGTCACCGTCGTCGAGTTTCTTCCGAAGATCGTCGCCACCTACGACGACGACATCGTCCGCACCTTCACCCGCCTCCTCCAGAAACAGGGTCTGAAGATCGAGACCGGAGCGAAGGTCACCGGCTTCGCCAACGGCGTCCTCACCGCGGAGCGCAATGGCAAGCCGCTGGAATTCGCGGCCGACAAGGTCCTCGTCGCCGTCGGCCGCCGGCCCTTCACCGACGGGCTCAACCTCGCCGCCGCCGGCATCGAGCTCGACGCCCAGAAGCGCATCAAGGTCGATGCCCACCTCCGCACCACCACCGCCGGCATCTGGGCCATCGGAGATGTCGTGGCCGGGCCGATGCTCGCCCACAAGGCCGAGGAAGACGGCGTCGCCGTCGCCGAGTGGATCGCCGGCAAGGCCGGCCACATCGACTGGGATCTCGTGCCTGCCATCGTCTACACCGATCCGGAAGTCGCCAGCGTCGGCCTCGGCGAAGATGCCGCCAAGGCGCGCGGACTCGACGTACGCGTGGGCAAATTCAACTTCGCCGCCAACGGTCGCGCACTCACCTCCGATGCCGCCGACGGCTTCGTGAAACTCATCGCCGACGCCTACACCGACCGCCTCCTCGGCGCACAGATTCTCGGCCGTGGCGCCGGCGAACTCATCGGCGAAGTCATCGCGCACATGAGCTACGGTGGCAGTGCCGAGGATCTAGCCCGGACGATCCACGCCCATCCCACGATGAGCGAAGCCGTGAAGGAAGCGGCCCTCGCAGTCAGCAAGACGGCTCTTCACGCGATCTGAATTGAGGAATCCGTGGCTGATTCGTCCCACGTGCGGTAACTGCGGACGTCTTGGCCATAGGTTCCGCCCTATGCTATCTGCCAAACAGCCGGAAGTCCCATCGCACGCGAACTGGCGGCAGTCCCTCCGCGACAGATCAGAACTCATGGCGGCAGCGGGTCCACACTAGGATGAACGACGGCGCGAACTCCTCCGGACGCGCGGCAATCCAGGCTTCGATCTCAGCCGGTGAATACCAGCCAAGCTCGCTCACCTCCTCGGGCTGGCCACGCACCGGGCCATCGTGACAGCAGCGATAGACCCATACGAACTCGCGGCCCGTCTCCTCGCAGGCATCGATCCGGCAGATCCGTTCCGGGACCGTGGGCACAAACACGCCGATCTCCTCCCCAAGTTCGCGCACCATGGCCGTGTCGTAATCCTCCCCCCGGTCAACATGGCCCGAGGCCGAGGCCGCCCAGCGGTTCGGAAACGTATCCTTAGTCGCGGAGCGCCGCTGGAGTAGAACGCGTCCGGCGGGATCGAGAACCAGCGCGTGCACTGCACGGTGCAGCAGCCCACTCGCATGCACGTCGCGCCGCGTAGCCGCACCGACCACGCGATCCCTCTCGTCGACAACATCGAACCATTCCTCGTTGGCCATGCCCGAGTTGAAGTTCTCCTAGCCGACGAGGCAATCCTTGGGCATGTTCGAGACACAGCGCAGGCGTCCGTACCGGACGAAGTTACGCGCCCAGACAATCTCAAGCAGCCATTCGATGACGCGCCAGCCACCGTCCGTCATGAGAAGCCCCCACCGGTTATGCGTGATCTGCATGATCGCGTGCTTCGCCTGTTTGTCGCTGCGAGCGCAGTCCGCCCCCATTCGTAGCGCAGCCCCCGGTCTCAATGAGTCCGGTACACCTTATTTCGAAATTTCCTCGCCCGCGGCCCTTGGCCTGAGCGCACCACCCACCGATCTCCAGCCATTGCCCGACGGCCGTATTCTCGCCCTGTCCGGACGCGAACTCGTCATCGGTGACGGAACCCGATGGGAACTTCACACGCTGGCCGCTGCCGATTCGGCGGTTCACTCCACACAAGTCGCCGTGGCCGACGACGGCCAGATCTACACTGGACTGCCCTCGGGGATCGCACGGCTCGAGTTCCTGTCCGACGGACACCTTCAGCGAACCATCGTCTCGCCCACGCCCAACCCGATAATGATGCCGACCTCCGTCGTCCGCATCGAGGACAGGTGGTACTGGTACGGTGGAGTCGGTGAGGTCGTTAGTTGGCGCCCCGGCGAGAATCCACGGCCTGTGGGCCGCATCACCGATCTCGAGCGTGCGATCAAGCTCGGGGGAAAAGTCTACCTCAGCGACCGCTCCGACGGTTCGTTCTGGCGGGAGACGACCAATGGTCTCGAGCTGCTGCTCGCCCCGAAGGACACCAATGTGAGCAACTCCGTGACCTGCGGCATCGATCTGGGCGGCGGCGACAGCGTCGTGGGCACCAACGGGCACGGGCTCCAGCATTTCGTCGACGGCAAACTGTTTCCCATCCCCCCGGGCGGTCCGCTTGCAGGCCAAAGCCGGATCGGAGACCTATGCGTGGCAGGCGATGGGCTTTTCGCCGCCGCGGTCGACAATCTGGGCATCGTCTTCTTCGATCGGCAGCTACGCACCGTGCAGGTCCTCGACCGCTCCCTCGACCACCGGCTCGCACGCGTGCAACGCCTCTTTGCCACAAAGCAGGGAGCCGTTTGGGGCCTGCTCAACGACGGCGTCGTGTGCGTCGAGTTCCCATCGAGAATCACGCACTACGAGTCGATGGTCTCCACCGGCCTGATCTTCGCCGAGCCCTACCGCTATCAGGGTCGTCTCTGGCTACTCGCCGACGGGAAAGCCCAGCGAGGCATCTACGATGCCAACGGACGCCTGCTTCGTTTCGAAGTCGACACCCCACCCGACGAATTTCTCGGACGGCTGTCCACAGAGACGGGAGCACTTCTCTCCGGCGGTCGCCGCGGTCTGTACCGTCGCGATGGAGGCGAGTGGAGACTGATCCTGCCCGGGTTGACCAACATCACCCTGAGCACAGCCGCGGATGCAATCGGCCGCTGGGCCTTCGTGGCGGAGGGCTGCGTCGGCTGGATACGCCCGCAGGACGAGAGCTACGAGGTCGCGTCCTACCCCGCCCCAGAAATCGGCAGCATCTTCGGTTCGATCTGCGATGCCCGAGGAACGCTCTGGGCCGAGCTGGGCGTGGCCCGGGCAGCGCGGATCGAGCTCACTCAGGATGTGCCGCGCGTCGAGATACTGGGGCCGGAGGCCGGGCTTAGCGGCGGCTGGGTGCAGCTCTCTGTCCTTGGCGGCGAGATTCGCGCCGATGTCCTGGGCGCCATGCTCCGCTTCGATTCGGAAGCGCGCCGATTTGTCGGCGACCAGGATTTCGCCCGCAAAATCCCGGTCGCGAGCGGCCTCCTCGGCCGCCCGCAAGCCGATGCCCGCGGCAACCTCTGGGTCTCCACCAATGCCGCACTCCAGCTTTTCGCCCAAGAAGGGACGGGGTACCGCCCGATCGCGGAGCCGTTTCCCGCTGATCTGCGCCCCATCGCCACTACGCCGGACGCGGGCGGTCCGGTCTGGCTCCACCAACCCAAACAACTCCTCCGCTACGATCCAGACATCCCGGTTCCACCCCGCACAGCCCCGCGCGCTATCATCACCCAGATACAGCTCACCAACACCAACCGGACCCTGTTCCTGCCGCAAGGTCCGCTGGACGAGCTTCCGTTTTCCGACAACTCCTTCGTCGCCCACTTTCTGGCGGTCGGTGCTGCACCCTCCCAGTCCGTCACCTTCGAGATCCGCCTCCTTGGAACCTCCGACAACTGGCTATCCACCGGAGTTGTCGGCTCCATCACGTTCAACCGTCTGAAGGAAGGCAGCTACACGCTGCAGGTCCGTCCCGTCGTGCAAGGCCGAGCCGGGGATATCGCACAACTGGAGCTCTCGATCGCGCCGCCCTGGTTCCGCACCAACACCGCCTACGCCAGCTATGCTTTGGCCGCCTTGGTCTTCGTCGCCCTTGTCGCCTGGTATGCCAGCTGGCGTGAGCGCCGCGACAAGGCCAAGCTCGCCCGCCTCGTCGAGCAACGCACGAAGGAGCTCAACGACGCGAACCGGCAGTTGGCCAGCACCATGCAGGATACGCTCCGCCAGGCCGCCGCCCTGCGCGCCAGCGAGGAACGCTACCGGCAGCTCAGTACCGAGCTCGAGCGCCGCATCGCCGACCGCACCGAGGCCCTCGTGCACGCGAACAACCAGCTCGTCGCCAGCAACGAGGAACTCGAATCCTTCTCCTACTCAATCTCCCACGACTTGCGCGCACCGCTGCGCAACATCAACGGCTTCGTGGATCTCCTCCGTCGCCGCAACCGGGACACCCTTGATGCGGAGAGCCAGCGGTTCTTCAAGATCGTCTCCAGCGAGACGATCAGGCTCAGCCAGCTCATCGACAGCCTGCTCACCTTTGCTCGGCTCAGCCGTTCCGATCTGCACTTCGAGCGAGTCGTCCTCGCTTCGCTGGTGACACAAGTCATCGCCGAGCTTCGCCCGGAGTACGAGAACCGGATCCTTGAATGGAAGATTGGCCCATTGCCCGTCGTCTCAGGCGATTCCGCACTGCTGCGTCAGGTTCTCGTCAACCTCCTAGCCAACGCGATCAAGTTCACCCGCAACCGCCAGCCTGCACTCGTCGAGATCGGCACGCTCGCCCCCGCCGGCGATCCACAGACCGAGCACATCGTATTCGTCCGCGACAACGGCGCCGGTTTTGACCCCAAGTACACCGCCAAGCTTTTCGGCGTCTTCCAGCGCCTGCATCACACCCGCGATTTCGAGGGCACCGGCATCGGCCTGGCCAACGCCAAGCGCATCATCCTGCGCCATGGCGGCCGGATCTGGGCCGAAGGCAATCCGGGCGTGGGAGCCACCTTCTACATCGCCCTCCCCGCGCATCCACCGGCCGGCGGGAGTACGCCAGCAGCAGGGCAGACGCGCGCCTGAGCACGGACGCGGGCCGATCGCCACCCTCCGCCACAAAGTCGGAGCGGCATACCTCCCAAGAGCCAGTGCCAGTGCACAAATTGGGGTATCTGCTCAGCCGTGGCCTCAGGCTGATGACCATGCGCGAACTCCGCGGTGCGTCGCTCGCCGCCATTTCCGGCTGGCGAAGGTCGGCGACCGCCGTTGAAACAAGCAGCTCCATTTCTCCTCCATGGCCAAAATCGAAATCGCCGCCGTCGCCGAGATTCTTCGGCAAAACCAGCTCGAGCCCTCCGTGATGCGTCGCATCCTCGAGCAGATCAACAAGGTGACCGAGGAGGCCGCCGCGGGCGACGAGGAGAAGCCGCCGGCGCAGAAAAAGCAGTTCGTCATCCTCGTCTCCGATCCCGATGGCAAGATGCCCGAGGAGGAGCTCGCCGGCTGGGTCCTACAGATCCCCGAGGAGGCTAGCCCTCTCTCTCTCCAAGAGCGCGTCCACAAGGCTGCCTACGATTTCAACGCCACGCGCCGCGGCCGCAAACTCCCGGTCGAGACCATCGGCGAGGCTTTCGAGAGCGTACCCGCCAAGAATTTCAAGGAAGTCGAAGTCTCCGTGAAGACCAAGGTCCCCGTCCTCGTCCTCACCACCGACAACAAGCTTCCGACGGACGCTCCGGCCGACGTCCGCGAGTAACCGGCGCAGCCGCGCGCACTGCGCCATCGGGCAACGCAGCCCAGTCCGGGGCGCACCGCCCACGCCGTACGGCGGTCCCTCATTGCGAATCGACAGGCTCCGTGCTGGCCAAATCCGTGTGCACGGCTAGCCTGCCGTCACATCCATGACCGAGCCCGCCGCAAACGCTCCGGAATCCGCGCCCGGCCACGAGACTCTCCCGTGGTACCAGGATTTCGTCGCACGATACATGGCGTTTCCGGCCTACTGCCGCACCACCTCCTTCGAGCACGCGACGAGCGACTTCCTCGCCGAAATCCGCCGGATAGAGGAACTCTGCGGCCGCTTCTCGCCCGAGGACTTCGTGCGGCGCGTCACCGTCGATCCCATCATCGGCCTCGAGGATGACGAACGCCCCTGGTCGGCTTCGATGGTCGTCGAGCACGCCGTGCTCACCGGCAATGCCATCGGGCGCACGCTTGTCTTCCTCAGCCGCGGCGAGCAGCCCCCGGCGCCGTTCACACGCGAGGAGCTGCGGCCCCGTGGAGCCAGAGGCGTGGAAGTCATGGTCTCGCTGCGAGAGCTCAAGAGCTCCTACCTCAGGCTCGTCCGCAGCGAGCTCGGTCCCGACCGAGGGACGCAGCATCGGCATCCTCTTTTCGGCGACCTCGATCTGCACCGCTGGCATTGTCTGAGCGTCGCGCACCTGCGCGTCCACCGCCGGCAGCTGCACGAGATTCGCCGGAGGCTGAGCGCCGGGCAGCGTAGCGGAGGGCTGCTCTCCTCGCTGCTCCTTCCGGGCACCCCGGAACTCGGGCCCCAAGCCTAGGAAGCGCCGCAGGACCGCCTGCGTTGCGCGCCTCCTCTGAAGCGCGCAATACTAGCGATGTTTGGCTTCGGGGGCCGGCGTCCCTTCAGCGGAAGAGCAGCACCGGCACGCGGCACTGGCGCATCATCGCCGTGGTCGTGCTTCCGATCACAAACTGGCGGATACGACTGTGACCGTAGGCGCCCATGATCAGGCAGTTGATACCCCGCGCGGCGACATAGGCGGCTATCTCGTCCTCGGGCACACCGTGGAGCATCTGGCAGATCGGTCTCTGACCGGAGGCAACGAGCGCTGCCTCCGCCTCACGCAGGGTGGCGAGCGCTGTTTCCTCGTTCTCTCGCGCCGCCACGATCACCACATGGAGTTCGAGCCCGTGGAATGCCGGGTTGGAGGCGAGGAACTCGACCGCCTTTCGGCAGCTCTTGCCTCCATCGTAGGCGAGCAGAACTCGCTCGATCGGCTGGAAGCTGCGCGAGGTCACAAAACACGGCTGCCTGCTCGAGCGGACGACGCGCTCCATCGTCGAACCGAGGTGGCCCGAGGCGAAGTTGGCGTTCTCGCCACGTTTGCCGAGCATCACCAAATCGGCGGACTGCTCGTACTCCTGGAAGCAGTCGACGAGGAATCCGGTCCGATGGGTGAAGCGCGTCGGTACGGTCACCTTGGCATCGGCCAGTTGGCGCTCGGCCTCCCTCAGGACAACCTTCGCCTTCTCGACCTCCAGCTCCTGAAGCTTGGAAAGCACTGCTTGGTAGGGCTGCACGCCGAGGCTCCCGCTCAGATCGGCGACCATCGGCACCTCAAACTGCCGCAGGTCGGTGACATACAGCACTTCGAACTCACAGGCGGTACGCCCTGCCAGCCAGGCCGCATACTGGCAGCAGACTTGGGAGTAGGCCGAACCGTCGGTGCAAAGCAGAACGCGTTTCATGGAGTAAGTGGGTTGGAGGTTGGGAGTTGATAGGCCGGCCAGGATGGCCGGCCCGGGGAACAGGGGGAAGCGCCGCTGGCGCGCGGGATCACACGACGGTACCGGAGGGTACGATCGCGCCCTTGGAGACGACAAGGATGCCGTCGACGATCGCGATGCCGTCGCGCACATGGCCGTTGGGCTTGCCCACGGGGTTAAGCGTGACGTTGTCTCCGATACGGGCGTTCTTGTCGATGATCGCGGTCTTGATGTTGCAGTTGCGACCGATGCCGACGTTGGGGCGACCCTTCGCCGCGTTCTCGGCAAAATCCGCCTCCGATTCGTAGTAATCCGCGCCCATCATGACCGTGTCCTCCATGTGCACGCCCTCGCGCATCACGGAGCGGATTCCGATCACGCAGCGCTTCATGTAGCAATCGGTGATTAGGCTTCCGTCACCGATGATCGCGTGGTCCACGGTGCACAGGTTGATCTTGGAGGCCGGCAGATAGCGCGCGTGGGTGTAGATCGGATCGATCTCGGTGAAGAAATTGAACGAGGGCAGCGGATGCGTGAGCTGGAGGTTGGCCTCGAAGAAGGCCCGCACGGTGCCGATGTCCTCCCAATACCCCTCAAAGATGTGGCTGAAGAGACGCTTCTTCCCGAGCAGCCCGGGAATGATCTCCTTGCCGAAGTCGGTCATCGAGTTGTCGAGCGCCTCTTTCAGAACCTCGCGCTTGAAGACGTAGATGCCCATCGAAGCGAGGCAGCGTTTCTCGTCAGACTTCGTCTTGAGGAGCTGCTCGATCGCCGGGCCGACCGCCAAGCTCTTGATCACCTCGGGGTCCTTCGGCTTCTCGACGAAGGAGTCGATCGAGAGATCGTCGCGCACGCGCATCAGGCCGAGTCCTTCGACCTGCGAGGTCGGCAGCGCGATGGCGGCGATGGTCACGTCAGCGCCGGTGCGGATGTGCTGGTCGATCACCTTCGCGAAATCCATCCGGTAGAGCTGGTCGCCGGAGAGGATGAGCACGAGGTCGTGAGGGTAGTTGCGGAAGTGGTTGAGGTTGCGGCGCACGGCATCGCCGGTGCCCTGGTACCAATCGGTGGTCTTCTCGGTCTGCTCAGCGGAGAGGATATCGACGAAGCCGCCGCCGAAGGGGTCGAAGTTGTAGGTATTCTGGATGTGGCGATGCAGCGAGGCGGTGTTGAACTGAGAGAGCAGGAAGATCCGGTTGATGCCGCTGTTGAGGCAGTTGCTGATCGGGATGTCCACCAGCCGGTACTTGCCGGCCAGCGGCACGGCGGGCTTGCAGCGCTCCTTGGTCAGAGGGTAAAGCCGGGTGCCCCGGCCACCACCCATGATCACTGCCACCACGGAAGAACGTGTCGTCATGTTTTGGGGTAAAATCGCTTCGGAAAATGTTTCAGGCAAATGCCTTGCCCGGACGGTAGCTGCGACCACAGCATCGTAAAACAAAAACCCTAAAGAAAATATGTGCGGCATCGTCGGCTACGTAGGAAAACAGCGTGCGGTCTCCATCCTCCTCGAGGGGCTCAAGCGCGTGGAGTATCGCGGCTATGATTCCGCTGGCTTGGCCGTGCTCGAGAACAAGCATATCGACGTCGTCAAGAAAACCGGCCGCGTCGCCGCCCTCGCCAAGCTCGCCGCGCCGCGCAAGTTCCACGCGACCACCGGCATCTGCCACACCCGCTGGGCCACCCACGGTGGCGTCACCGACGCCAACGCCCACCCCCACCTCTCCTCCGACGGCAAGTTCGCCCTGGTCCACAACGGCGTCATCGAGAACTACGTCGGCATGAAGGGCTTCCTCGTCGGCAAGGGCTACACCTTCCAGTCCGAGACCGACACCGAGGCCCTCGTCAACCTCATCGCCTACCACTACGCCAAGGAGCCGGCCAACGGCGACAGCAAGAGCCGTTTCCTCGAAAGCGTCCGCAAGGCCCTCCTCCACGTCGAGGGCACCTACGGCATCGCCGTCCTCTGCGTCGACAACCCCGGCGAGATCGTCGCCGCCCGCAAAGGTTCCCCGCTCATCCTCGGCATCGGCGAGGGCGAATACATCCTCGCCTCCGACGTCGCCGCCCTCGTCTCCCGCACCCAGAACGTCGTCTACCTCAACGACGGCGAAGTCGTCCACATCACCGCCTCCGGCTTCACCCTCTCCACCATCCAGGAGCAGGAGGAGCTCGAGCCGAAGTTCGACCGCATCACCTGGACCATCGAGGCCGCCGAGCTGGGCAACTTCTCCCACTTCATGGAGAAGGAGATCTTCGAGCAGCCCACCGCCCTCGAAAATTCCATGCGCGGCCGCTTCTCCGACGACGGCTCCACCGCCAAGTTCGGCGGCCTCAACCTCACCGCCGGCGACCTCCGCCAGATCGACCGCATCGTCTTCTGCGCCTGCGGCACCGCCTGGCACTCCTGCCTTGTCGCCGAGCAGCTCATCGAGCGCTACGCCCGCATCCCCGTCGAAGTCGAGTACGCCTCCGAATTCCGCTACCGCAACGCCCCCCTCGACAAGAACACCCTCGTCTTCGTTGTCACCCAATCTGGAGAAACCCTCGATACCCTCGAGGCCCTCCGCGAGGCCCAGCGCAAGGGCTACAAGGTGATGTCCGTCGTCAACGTCGTCGGCTCCACCATCGCCCGCGAATCCGACGGTGGCATCTACCAGCACGCCGGCCCCGAGATCGGCGTCGCCTCCACCAAGGCGTTCACCTCCCAGCTCGTCGTCGTCGCCATGCTCGCCCTCTACCTCGGCCGCCTGCGCGACATGAGCTACAGCGACGGCGTCGACTATGTGAAGGCCCTCAAGGAAGTCCCGGAGCTCATCCGCCAGACCCTCGCCCAGGCCCCGCACATCAAGGAGATCGCAAAACGCTACGCCCAATACCGCGACTTCCTCTTCCTCGGCCGCCAGTCCATGTTCCCCATCGCCCTCGAAGGCGCGCTCAAGCTCAAGGAGATCTCGTACATCCATGCCGAGGGCTATCCCGCCGCCGAGATGAAGCACGGCCCCATCGCCCTCATCAGCCCCGAGTGCCCCACCGTCTTCTTCGCCCCCGCCGGCGAGATGTTCCCGAAGCTCGTCTCCAGCATCCAGGAGATCAAGGCCCGCAAGGGTAAGGTGATCGCGGTGACGACTGCCGGCGCCCAGATCCCCGACGGTCTCGCCGACGAGCGCATCGATCTACCGCCCTGCCACGACGCGATCCTGCCCATCCTCGCCACGATTCCCGTCCAGCTCCTCAGCTACTACATCGCCGCTGAACTCAAACGCGATGTCGACAAGCCCCGCAACTTGGCGAAGTCCGTCACCGTCGAGTGAGCGGGCTGTCGAGTGTCGAGAGCCTTCCGAGGTAGGGACGGCTCTCTCGAAGATTCTGCCGAAGGCAGAGCGAGCCGTCCTATTTGCACAGCCCCAGCCCTCGCTTGAAACGCGCGGCCGACGTGCCGCATTTTGGAGTCGTCCCAAGGGCACCTCGATGCACCCGCCTCTCGCCAACGACGAAATCCTCGCAACCCTCCGCGAGCTCACAGCCGGCGTCTCCACACCGCTCTGGCTCTTCGGCGGTGTCGCCGTCGATTTCCTCGTCGGCCGCTGGACCCGCCCCCACGGCGACATCGACCTCAACGCCCTCGCCTCTTCCCGCACCCGCCTTGCCGAGGAACTCGCGCTTCTCGGCTACCATACCGCCGATCGCGGCTGGCTCACCCAGTGGTTCCACACGACCACCGGCCGCCGCCTCGAAATCGTCTTCCTCGAACCAACCGCCACCGGCCTCATCGAACTCGTCATTCGGCCCGGCGATCCCGTCGGCATCCCCGGCCGCTACCCGATGGTCGCCGGTTATCTCGACAGCGCACGCTTCGCCACCCTCGACGGCGTGACCTTCCGCGTCTCCAGCCCCGAAGGCGAATGGCTCGCCCGCGCCACCGGCCTCGATGTCGTCGGCGGCCGCCACCCCGTGCCGAAACTTGAGCACGACAAACGCCTTCTCGAAGGCCTGATTCCTGCACCACGCCTCGCACAACTCCACGCCCTCCGCACCGGCCACTCCGCCCGACAGCATCAATCATCGTCCTGACACACCTCCATTTCCGCCTTCCGCCCTCCGCCCTCTCCGTTCTTCATTCCGCAATCTCGAAGATTCTTCCATAGGCTGAACGCACTCCACGATCCGCAATCCGCCTTCCGCCCTCGCTCCTCTCCCCTCTCCTCCGCCCATGTCCCTCCTCCCGCCGCTCGAAATCAAACCCGATCGCGCCTCCTTCCGCCGCCTCTGCGCCGAGGGCAATGTCGTCCCCGTCTACGCCGACCTCATGGCCGACATCGAGACTCCGGTTTCCGCCTACGCGAAGGTCAAGGGCTCCGGCCCCGCGTTCCTCCTCGAGTCCATCGAAGGCGGCGAGCATCTCTCTCGCTACAGCTTCATCGGCGTCCGCCCGCGCAAGGTCTTCGCCATCGGCCCCGACACCACCCTCATCCGCGCCGCCGACGGCTCCACGCAGCGCCTCCCCACGCCCCCCGACCCGCTCAAGGTCCTCGAGGACGATCTGCGCGGCCTCCGTCCCGTGAAACAGCCGGGCATGCCCCCGTTCATGGGCGGCGCCGTCGGCTTCATCGGCTACGAGTACATCAACCGCATCGAGCCCACCGTCCCCGTACCGCCCGCCAACGACCAGGGTCTTCCGCTCCTCTACTTCATGCTCGCGGACTCGTTGCTCATCTTCGACCGCGCCAAGCAGACCCTCCGCCTCCACGTCAACGCCCACACCGGCGACGACATCGACGCCGCCTACGACGCCGCCGTGGCCGAGGTCGAAAATCTCCGCACACTCCTCCAGACCCGCCGCGAGCTCGCGCCCATCGCCCTCGCCGACCGCCCGAAGCTCGCCGTGCCCCCGGGCAACTTCACCAAGGAGGAGTTCGAGAAGGCCGTCGACGACACCAAGGAGTTCATCCGCTCCGGCGACATCATCCAGGTCGTCCTCTCCCAGCGCTTCCGCCGCCCCTTCGCCAAGTCACCGCTCGATCTCTACCGCGCCCTCCGCACGGTCAACCCGTCGCCCTACATGTTCATCCTCGACGCCGGCGACTTCGCCATCGTCGGAGCGTCTCCGGAAGTCCACGTCAAGCTCACCGACGGCCGCGTCGAGATCCGCCCCATCGCCGGCACGCGCCCCCGCGGCGCCACCCCCGAGGCCGACCTCGCCCTCGAGAAGGATCTCCTCGCCGACGAGAAGGAGAAGGCCGAGCACCTCATGCTCGTCGACCTCGCCCGCAACGACATCGGCCGCGTCTGCCAGTACGGCTCCGTCACCGTGCCCGAGTACATGATCATCGAGCGCTACTCGCACGTCATGCACATCGTCTCCCAAGTCGAAGGCAAGATCCGCCCCGACCGCAACGCCTTCGACGTCATGCGCGCCACCTTCCCCGCCGGCACCGTCTCCGGCGCCCCGAAGATCCGCGCCATGCAGCTCATCGCGCAGTTCGAGAAGCTCCAGCGCGGCTTCTACGCCGGCGCCCTCGGCTACTTCTCCTACGACGGCAACCTCGACTCCTGCATCACCCTGCGCACCGCGCTCGTGAAGGACGGCCAGATCACCATCCAGGCCGGCGCCGGCCTCGTCGCCGACTCCGTCCCGGCCTCCGAATACCAGGAGACGATCAACAAAGCCTCTGCCCTCCTGAAAGCCGTCGCCATCGCCGACGGCGCCTGAGCGTCCGATGCGACACAACGCGTGGCGCGCCCGATGATCGGGCCAGCCACGCCAGCGCCCGAGTCCGGGGAAGCACCGCATCGAGAAGTTTCATCCTCCGGCATGCCATATCGATCTGCCACGACAACGGATACGCTTCTTGAACTCGGGATGATTTTACGGTTTGTTGTCCGAGCAACCCTCGACGCAGCCGACCACACATGCGCATCGCCCCGCTATTTCTGGCGCTCGCTCTGATCCTGCTCTGGTGCCCGACTGCACTGTTCATCGGGCACAGACGCAGGGGAACGCTGCACGCTTCCGAGCGCAACGCATCCGGTGCGTTCCCCGGGATCCTGCGTTCGTTCTGGTCCTGGCTCGACCTCGCCCGCGCCACCGCTGGCTCCTGGATCCTGGCCCATCACGCCGTTCAGCCGATGTTTCCCTCCGAACCTGGGCTCGGCCAAACCCTGCGCACCGCTGTCGTGTTTTCTGTGCTCTTACTCGGGACTCTTTCGCAAACACTGCTCACCGGTTCGCGCCGAGTCAGGCTGGCGCCGCTGGGTTACCTTGTCGGCATCGCATGTGCCCTTCTGCCTTGGCAGATTTCGACCTTCGGCCTCGCACTGGGTATCACCCTGGCAGGGATGCTGCGCTACTGGTTTCTGCTCTTTGGGCTGCTGCCGTTGTCGCTCGGCGCGATGGCTGCGCTCTACGGGCAGCTGGCCATAGGCACACTTCTCGTGCCGGTCTTGTTTCTCGTTCCTGGGATTCTCGGCGTGCATCCCGATCACCCGCTCACCTGGCTCTACGACCGAAAACCGGTGAGTACGGAAGCCGCACCCGAGGGCATGCCTCGCCGCGTGATTACGCCGTCGCCCGCCTCTGCGAAACGTAAGTAGGGTTCATTCCTGTGCTGTACGTGGCACTTTGTGCCCTCGGGATTGAATCGAACCGCGGTCGGTCCGATAGACGCCAAGCGGCAGTTCACGTTAGCTACAGCAACGACACCACGTTTAACTGCCGAGCACGTCATGCCCATCCACTTCGAGTACCGCGCCTACCGCGCAGCGTTTCGCCATGCTTTGGCGACCGCGCATGGGGTCTGGTCCGAACGCGAGGGGATCCTGGTACGACTCGACGACAATTCCGGGCACAGTGCGCTCGGCGAGATCGCTCCGCTGCCCGAGTGGGGCAGCGAGACGCTCGGTGAAGCGCTCGCGTTTTGCGCAGCCCTCCCCTCCTCCCTCGACGAAGCGGCGATCCGAGGCGTCCCCAACGCGCTCCCCTGCTGTCGCTTTGCACTGGAAACAGCCTGGGAATCCCTGCACCGCCCAGCCGCACCGAGCCCCGTCCGCCAGCTCGCCATCGCCGCGCTCCTTCCTGCCGGCCCTGCAGCGATCGAGGCCGCAGCTCGCGCCACTGCACACGGCCATGCGGCGATGAAGTGGAAAGTCGGAGTCGGCGATGCAGCCGCCGAGCTCGACATCCTGCAACGCCTCCTTGCCGCGTTGCCCAGCGGGGCGAGCCTTCGCATCGACGCCAATGGGGCCTGGGATCTCCCGACCGCCCGCAAATGGCTTTCCTTCTGCGAAGGCCGCGCCGTCGAGTTCATCGAGCAGCCCTTCCCCGTCGGTCACGAGCAGCCCATTCTCCAACTCGCCAACGAGTTCTCCACCCCCATTGCCCTCGACGAATCCGTCGCCCGCCACGACGATCTCCGCCGCTGGCTGGATTTCGGCTGGCCAGGTATCTACGTCGTCAAACCCGCATTGGCGGGCTCGCCCCAGCGCCTGCTCAAGCTCTTTTCCGACTACGAGGTCGAGGCCGTGTTCTCCAGCGCCTTCGAGACCGCCATCGGCGTCCGCGCGGCACTCGGCGTCGCCGCACGCGCAGCCGGCTCGGGCCGCGCCCTCGGGTTCGGCACCATCGGTTGCTTCGCGGACGAACGCTTGAACCTCCCCAACCCCGGCCCCACCATCTCCACCAAGTGGCTCGCGCGACTCGCTCCGGGCCCGCTATGGGAAATCTTCTCGAACGCGCCGCACACTGCCTGAACGAGCCTGTTGTCCGATCAACGGATACCGGCACGGACTGGCGTCACCTCGCCACGGCACATTCCCTCCCCGCCGGCGATGGACTCCCAATCGCGATCGATTCGCCCGACCCGCTCGCCTATGCGGCGCAGGCCATCGCAGCCCTCGTCGCCGGCCGCAGTATACTCTTGTGCAATCCGCACTGGACCCGAGCCGAACGCGCCGCCGCCGAGGCACTGCGCCAAGCTCCAGCCACCGGCGGCAACAGTGCCACAGCCCCACGTATCCTCATTGCCACTGGCGGCAGCAGCGGCTCCCTGCGCTTCGCCACACACTCGTCTGAGACGCTCGAGGCCGCGGCACTGGCCTATCGCGACTTCCGTGGCGGCGCGTCGCTCAACAGCCTCTGCCTGCTTCCCCTGTATCACATCGGCGGGTTCCAACAGCTGATCCGTGCCCTCGCCACCGGTGGACAGCTGCTTCTCGGGGATTGGCACGCTGTGGTCGCCGGGCGATTGCCCGAAGCAGTACCAGCCGATGGGCGATGGACGATCCCGCTCGTGCCCGCGCAGCTCCAACGCCTTCTCGGCGATTCGAGCGCATGCAGCTGGCTTCGGGGTTTCTCGTCAATCCTCCTAGGCGGCGCGCCCGCTGCAGCCACTCTTCTCGAAGAGGCCAGAGGCAAGCGACTGCCTGTTTCGATCTCCTACGGCGCGAGCGAATTCGGCGCAGCCCTCGCCGTCCAACCTCCTGGAGAATTCCTCGATGGGGAAACCGGTCTCCACCCTCTCCCCCATGCCTCGATCCGACTCCTGGATTTGGAGCCCGCGAAGCCGCTTCCGCCTGGTGCGCTCGGACGCATCGAGGTCTGCGCCACCTCGCTTTTCCACGGCTACTGGCCCCACGAGCGAACTCCCGGACCTTTCCGCACGGAGGATCTGGGATGTTTCGACAGCAAAGGGCGCCTCCATGTCGTCGGCCGCGCCGACAACGCCATCAACACCGGTGGCGAGAAAGTCCATCCGGCGGAAATCGAAGCCGCACTTCGTGCCACCGGAGCGTTCTCCGAGGTATTCGTGCTCGGCTTGCCAGCCCCCCGCTGGGGCGAGTGCGTCACCGTGCTGTTTCCTGCTGTAGACGCTCCCGATCTGGCCGCTGTCGAGCGCTCGCTTCGTGCCACGCTCAGCCCGCACAAGCTCCCGCGCCGCTGGATGCCCGTGGCCGCATGGCCCCACACTACTGCCGGCAAGACCGACCGCGCCGCGCTCCGCGCTCTCGCCAGTTCCGGCTGACGAGTTTCCCCTTGGCGCACGTCCTGTTGCGCCGATACTCCGCACGCATGTCCCGCTGGTTCGCCAGCCTCGTTCTCCTCGGTACGCTCGCGTTCTTCGGCGCGTTCATCGTCTGGCCTGTCTACCAGGTCGCACAGGGCGGTTTCCTTGATGCCGACGGGCATTTCACGCTCGCACACCTCGGCGCTCTGCTCGCGCACCCGCTCTACCGCGAGGGGCTGATCCATTCCCTGCTCCTCGCCTGTACAACCACGGTGCTCGCCTTCGCGCTCGGGTTGCCGCTCGCCTATTGTGCCGATCGTTTCCGCTTCCCGGGCAAGACTGCACTCTCGGCGCTCATCCTCGTGCCACTTGTGCTGCCGCCCTTCGTCGGGGCCATCGGGCTGCGCCAGATCCTCGGTCAGTACGGTGCGCTCAACGCATTGCTCCACCACCTCGGTATTCTCGCCGACGGCGCGACGGTCGACTGGCTTGCACACGGCCGCTTCTTCGGGATCGCGCTGGTCGAGGCGCTCAACCTCTACCCGATCGTCTTCCTCAACGCCATGGCGGCGCTGGCCAATGTCGACCCCGCCATGGAGGAGGCCGCTGCGAACCTCGGCTGCACGGGCTGGCGCCGATTCCGCCGCATCACCCTGCCACTGATCCGCCCCGGGCTCTTTGCCGGCGGCACCATCGTCTTCATCTGGTCGTTCACCGAGCTCGGAGTGCCGTTGGTATTTGATTACGACCGGCTCGCCCCCGTGCAGCTCTTCGCCCTGCTCAAGGAGATGACGGGAAACCCGGCCCCGTACGCCCTCGTCACGCTGATGCTCGTCCTGAGCGTGCTGCTCTACAGCATCGGCCGCGGCCTTTTCGGGAGAACCGCCTATGCGATGACGGCGCGAGCCACCGGCGCCTCATCCGCGCGCCGCCTGCCGTGGTGGCAAGGGTTGTCGGTCTCTCTGCTCTTCGCCGCAGTGCTCGGGTTCGCCGTGCTGCCGCATATCGGCGTGATACTCGTTGCCAGCTCGCACGACTGGTACGCCACGGTGGTCCCATCCCAGCTCACGCTGGGAAACTTCAGCTTGGCGCTCGGCCACGAGTTCACCGTCCCGGCAATCGGCAACAGCCTGCGTTACGCTGGTCTCGCCACCGCTGCCGACCTCGTACTCGGCATCGCCATCGCCTGGGTTGTGACCCGCAGCAAATTGCCCGGCCGGCAACTGCTCGACGCCCTCGCGATGCTTCCGCTCGCCGTGCCGGGCCTGGTGCTGGCCTTCGGCTACCTCGCTATGACACGCGAGGGCCGGGCCTTCGCCGCGCTCGATCCGGTCGAGAACCCGACGCTCCTCCTCGTGATCGCCTACGCGGTGCGCCGGCTTCCCTACGTCGTGCGCGCCGCGGCCGCCGGGTTCCAGCAGACCGGTATCGCCTTGGAGGAAGCGGCACAGAACCTCGGAGCCACCGCATGGCGCGCGCTGCGCCGGATCACCCTGCCGCTCATCGCCGCCAACCTCATCGCTGGCGGGCTGCTTGCCTTCGCCTTCGCCATGCTTGAAGTCTCGGACTCGATCATTCTGGCACAGAAAACCGAGTACTTCCCCATCACCAAGGCCATCTACGAATTGTTCCAACTGCTCGGCGACGGCCGCTACATCGCCTCGGCACTCGGCACCTGGGCGATGGCGTTTCTCGCGCTGACGATCGTCGCCCTCGGCATTCTCCTCGGCAAGAAGGCCGGCACGCTGTTCCGCGGCTGAGCGGCCTGCATTACCGCGCATTCGCTGGTTGCTCTCGCTCGCACGTCTGCGCTTCGCTGCGCGCTTCGCCATGCCGCATCTGCTCATCGTCTCGCTGCTCTGGGCGTTCTCCTTCGGTCTGATCAAGACCTGCCTGACAGGCATCGACAGCTCATTCGTGGCCGCGGTGCGCGTGGCGCTCGCCCTGCTCGTGTTCATGCCTTTCCTGCGGCCACGCGCCGTGGCTCCGGGGACTGCACTGCGGCTTGTGGGAATCGGCGCGGTGCAGTTCGGCCTGATGTACCTGGCCTACCTCGCCGCATTCGGATCGCTCGAAGCCTACCAGGTGGCAGTGCTCACGATCGTGACACCGATCTTCGTCTGCCTTGCCGACGATATTCTCGACCGCCGTTTCCGCATGGCGCCGCTGTTTGCCGCGATCCTGGCAGTGGTCGGATCCGGAGTGATCGTCGCGCAGAAGCCGCTCGGGCGTGCGGAATGGCTGGGCATCCTGCTCGTGCAGCTGTCCAACATCTGCTTCGCGCTTGGGCAGGTGCTCTACCGTCGCTGGAAACTTTGCGCTCCGCAGGTGCGCGACCGCGATGTCTTCGCCTGGCTCTACCTCGGCGCCACACTTGCCACCACGCCTCTGGCGCTGGTTCGTACCGATGTCGTCGCACAGGCGCGCTCGCTGGCGCCGCTCCAACTCGGCGTACTGGTATATCTGGGCGTGCTCGCTTCGGGCGCCGCATTCTTCCTCTGGAACCTCGGCGCCGTGCGCGTCTCGACCGGCACGCTGGCGGTGATGAACAACGCGAAACTCCCGCTGGGCGTGGCGGTATCGCTGTTGTTCTTTGGCGAGAAGACCGCACTCCCCAGCCTGCTGCTCGGCGGCGGCATGATCCTCGGCGCCGCGCTCTACGCGCAGTGGCTGGAGAAACGCAGGCTCAAGTAATGCCGTCGCCTGCGCGACCGGCGGTCTTCAGGACGGACGTCCGAACCCGCCCTTGATGACCTCGAGGTTCTTCACGCCGACAGCCTCGAATTCCTTCCAGTATCCTTCTTCGAGGGATTTGATCTCGGTCTCACGTTCCTCGCGCTGCTCATCGGTCTCGGGTGCGCCTTCGGGATCGGGCTCCGCGGGACGACCGTGGATCCGCTCGTAGTCGCGCTCGGCCAGGCGGGTCACCAGCTCCTGCCAGAAGGTATCCTCGTCATAATCGTTGATCGCCTCGCTCACGCCCGGCTCTTCGGGCATGGCAGCGGTGAAATTGAAAACCGCCTCGTCGGGCTGGTCGACCAGATCGGCGCAGCCGAACGACTCGGCGTAGCCGAGGAACCCCTGCAACGCCTCCTCGCACTTCAGCCGCAGCCCCACAAGTTCGTCATCGCGACGTCCGTTGAGGACATGGTCGGCGATGTAGAGCATCTGGAGGACACGGCGGTATTCCTTGGGAGTGAGCTGAAGCTTCATCGAAAATGCGATCCTGTGCCTAGTTCTTGCTGGGGTCTTCGGGCTCGTCGGCAAGCATGCGCCACTCGGGGCTGAGTCCGCCCACGATGCGTTTCCAGAGGCCAACCCCATCGAGTCGGCCGAGGAGCTCGGCCGGCACCGGCGAGACAAGCCAAGTGCTCTGCTGCATCTCGCTCTCGAGCTGGCCGGCGCTCCACCCCGAGTAGCCGAGGAAAGCCCGCACCTCGACGACGGTCTCGCTCATGAGCTGCTGGAGCTTCTTCGGATCGAGCCCGAAGTAGAGCTTGAACGTCCCGTCGTAGGAAGTCGTCTGCCAGGCGACGAGGATGAGCTGCTCGGGGTTGACCGGCCCCCCGCAGTACAGCGGCACGCTGGCCAGCTCGCTGCGGCTAAACTCGGGGCCGAGATCGGAAAGCGTCTTGTCCAGCGGCCGGTTCAGCACCACGCCCATGGCACCTTCCGCGTTGTGCAACGACATGAGCACGACAGCCCGCGCGAAGTTCGGATCGCGCAGTTTCGGATGGGCCAGCAGCAGCGAACCGGCCAGCCATTCGGACTTGTCTCCTCGTTCTCTCATCTTGGCAGTCAGCCCGTGAAACAGGCTCGGTTTGCGCCGCTGCGCCAGCGCGAAAATCGCACCAGACAGCAGACGCCTCCAGGCCGCTCAGAGCTTCACCAGATCAACCCCCGCATCGCCGATGACCATCTGGACAAGCGGATCGTTGTGGTAATCGCTGTGGAACTTGATGGTGCGGATGCCGGCTGCAGCGAGGATCTTCGCGCAGTTGATGCACGGGTAATGGGTCACGTACGCGACACAGCCATCAAGGCTGCTCCCACGCCGTGCCGCATCGGCGATCGCGTTCTGCTCGGCATGGACCGTGCCCTGTTCATGGGCGTCGCGCACACGTGAGACATGCGGCGTGCCGGGAAGGAATCCGTTGTAGCCGGCGGCGACGATGCGGTTGCGCCGCTCGCCCGCCGAGACGATCACGCAGCCCACATGCAGCCGCTCACACGGTGATCGGGAGGCGATCAGATGCGCGGTCGCCATGAAATACTCGTCCCAGGAAGGCCGCTCCTTGAAGTGGCCAATGGCCTCGGCGATGAGTTCGATGGGGTCGGCTTTCGGGCGCTTCGGATTAGTTCGCGGCATGGATAAATGGGCCGGAATCATTCATACCCCGGGAGCACGGTTCAACGCCTTTCTCGGCAGCGCACAGTGCAGAGGGCGCACGTCTCGCCGTGCATGAACAAAAAGGGCGGGACAACGTCCCGCCCGCGTTCAGTCGAATGGATGAGCACGCTCACCTGCGCCACAGCCGCTCGCCTTGGCGACGCCGCTCGGACGCATCGTTCTTGGAAAGCCACGTGACCGATTCGTCGTTGGTCCAATTCCATGTTTTCCCGACGACATACACCTTCGTCGCCAGATCGGGCAGGCGCTCGACGATCTGGTCGCTGGCGGCCGATCTCATCAGCGCTCCGAGGGCGTTCGCGGGGCGCTCTACCTTGGCGAAAACCCAGAGTTCGTTCCGCACCTTGCGGATTTCCTCGATCTTGAGCTCCCACGCGCCGTCCGGAGTCATGACCTCAACTGTAATCGTTTTCTGGATGATAACCGGGGCGTGCGGCTTGCCGGCAGCGCCGGCACCGTCGCTGCCTGGCGCGGCTGTTCCCAAGCAGGCAAAAATAGCACAAAACGCGATGAGGGGGTATAGCGGCCGGGGTATCATAGCTGGATATTGTGAACACATGGTGAACTTGGCAACACTGACATTGCCCGGTGTTCACCGCGACGTTTTAGCCGCGTCGGCTCGTGCAGCAACAACGAGTCGGGCCTAACGAGATCTCCACGCCGGACGCCATTGCGGCTGCTTCGCCCGGCAACTCCGAGTCCAAGCGACTCAGCGCAGCGCGCGAAGGCACTCCTCAAAGTCAGCCGGCAGCGCACAGCACACCGAGACCGCCGCCCCGGTCATCGGATGCGGGAATTCCAGCTGCGCAGCGTGCAACAGCACGCGCGGCACCGCCATTCGTCCGCCGGCGCAGGTCACCAGGTACGGCGCCCCACCATAGAGGGCGTCGCCATAGATCGGATGTCCGCACTCCGAGAGATGCACGCGGATCTGGTGCGTGCGTCCTGTGTGCGGTCGCGCTTCCACGAGCGAGGCCGCGCCCAATCTCTCGATCAGTCGGAAGGACGTCTGCGCCGGATCGCCCCCGCTGCGCACGGCGCCGAATCTCTCCACCTTCCCCACCCGACCCACGGCACCGAGATGGTTCTCAATCGCCCAGTCTTCAGCACACCCCGCCCCAGTCGCCGCAAGAGCCTGATAGGTTTTCTGTGCGGTCTTGCCCGAGAACAGGGCTGCGGTCGCCGCATTGGCCCTCCGGTCCTTGGTGAACAACACCACGCCGCTCGTGTCGCGGTCCAATCGATGGTGCAACCCGAGGTAAGGCTCGGCTCCGTCTCGCCGGCCAAGAAACCCCTGCAGGACACTGAACAAGCTGGGGCGTTTCGCGTCCACTGTCGGCTGCGTGGGCAACCCCGCTGGCTTGTCGACAGCGATCAGCCACTCGTCCTCGAACAGGATCCGTTCCGGCTTCCACTCGGGCGGGCGAGCCCCATCCGCCGCGATCGACCGCGCTGGCGACAACTGTCCGGCCAACACGTCCACACGCATCCCTGCACGCAGCTTGCGCGAGCCCAGCCGTTCGCATCGGCCGTCGCACTCCACCCGGCCGCCACCGAGCAGTCTGTCCACTTGGGATCGCGTCACAGCGCCACCAAGCGCGGCCGGTAACGCGTTCAATAGAAACCGGTCGAGCCGGACCCCGTTCTGCGCCTCGTCGATGCGCCATGACTGTTTCCCCGTGGACATGTACCCCGGAGCGTGGGCGCCAAGACGCCGCATGACAAGAGACTGCCGAGCCCGCTGCGGCAGATGCTATTTCACATCATTAACGCAGCACCTGTCCGATAAGCTCGCCTCCCGGAGCACACTCCCATCACAAGATCCCAGCACCATCCCGACTCTGCCGATGATATTTCCAACGCGACTCATCCCCTTCGTGTTACTCGCTCTAGCCGGCTGCCAAACACAGCCAACCATGGATAAGGATTCCGAACGTCCCGCCACGCTCAAGAGCGCCGCGGGGCCATTTCACATCGGAGCTGCACTCAATGCCGCACAGATCAACGGTACAGACACCGTCGCCTCGAAAATCCTCACAGCCCACTTCGACTCGATCACCGCGGAAAACGCGATGAAGTGGTCCCACATCCAACCAGCCCAAGGGCGGTACGATTTCGACTTGGCCGACCGTTTCGTGGCACTCGGTCAGCGCGGGGGCATGCAGATCATCGGCCACACCTTGGTCTGGCACTCGCAAGCCCCCGACTGGATCTTCAGAAACTCCGATGGCACCCAAGTGTCGCGAGAAGAACTGCTCCGCCGCCTACGCGAACACATCCATACCGTGGTCGGACGCTATCGCGGCAAGGTCGCCGGCTGGGATGTCGTCAATGAAGCCATACGCGACGAGGACGGCACCCTGCGCACCGACAAACCCTGGTACAGCATCCTCGGCGAAGAAGCGGTCTTCGCCGCCTTCGCGGCCGCCCACGAGGCCGACCCCGACGCTGAACTCTACTACAATGACTACTCGCTCGAGAATCCCGTGAAACGCGCGGGGGTGATCAAGCTCGTTCAGGCGATCCGAGCCCGCGGACTGCGTATCGATGGCGTGGGTTCCCAGGGACACTATGGTCTCAACTTCCCGCAACTCGATCAGATCGACGCTTCCATAGCCGACTTCGCACGAGTGGGCATCAAAGTGATGTTCACCGAACTCGACATCACCGTCCTCCCCCGGCCCGACAACTACCTCGGAGCCGAGATATCGAAGGTCTTCGCCAAGGCGCCGGAACTCGATCCCTACCGCGCCGGTTTTCCTCCGGAGAAGCAGGCCGAACTCGCCAAGCGCTACGCCGGTATTTTTGCCATTTTCGCCAAGCATCCGAGCACGGTCACCCGTGTGACGATCTGGGGAATATGCGACAACACATCCTGGCTGAACAACTGGCCCATCCGCGGACGTACCGAATACCCGCTGCTCTTCGATCGCGCCGGCCAGCCCAAGCCCGCCTGCAACGCCGTGATCGAAGTCCTGCGCGCGACACCCGCGCGCTGAGCCTCGCCAGCGGATGCACGTAGGCGCAGCCTGTCCGTGCCCCCGATCCGATAAAGGCGGCCGCGGTTCGACAACCTCGGCCGCCTTTGCTTTTGTCCGGGCATGAGCACCGACCTGCTGGACATACTCGACGCACATAAGAGCGAGCGGGCCTTCACCGATCAGCCCGTCGCCGATCCGATCCTCGATCGCGTGATCCAAGCCGCTTGGCACGGGCCGACTTCGGTAAACGGTCAGCAGACCTCGATTGTCGTCGTCCGCGACCCAGCTCGGCGCGCTCAACTCGCTCAGATCGCCGGAGGCCAGCCCTGGGTGGCGCACGCCCCGGTCTTCCTCGTGGTGGTGGTGGATTTCCACAAACCCTGGCTCGCGCTCCATCGCCGCGGGATCGAGCAACAGGCACATGCAAGCGTTGAAGGCTTGGTCGCCGGTGTGCTCGACGCAGGGATCGTCCTCGGCCGTCTCATGGTCGCCGCGCAAAGCAGCGGCCTCGGCATCGTCCCCGTCGGCGGCATCCGTCGCGACCCGCTGGCCGTGGTCCAACTTCTCGGCCTGCCGAAGCTCACCTTCCCGGTAAACGGACTCTGCATTGGCCATGTCGCCCAGCCCGCCGCGCAGAAACCGCGTCTCCCAATCACGACCTTCCGCCACGACGAGCACTACCGCACGGAAGGCATGACCGAAGCCTTCGATGCCTACGACCGGGAGCTGCTCACGCATTGGCAAGCCACAGGCCGCGGCAATGGCGAAGCTTGGACCGACTCCATCGCCGGCTTCTACAGCAAGGTCTACTTCCCCGCGATGAAAGCAGCCGTCGAATCCCAAGGGTTCCGGCTAGACCGCTGACGCGCCTTCGCAAGTCCGCCGCTGAGTCCTGCACAACGGCATGCCGCGCAGACCCACCGCGCGCCGAATCCTCGGAGCGGCTAACGTTAGCCTACCTGATAGATTGGAACTGTTCTTAGTTCTTCTTGAAACTAAGTCCCATCTCCAGAAACTCCCCCGAGTTCCTGTTCTCGATGTCGTCTTCCACCACAGAAGCTCTCACCCAGCGCCTAGCCGGAAGTGGCTTGCGGGCCACGCCGCAGCGAGAGGTCGTCTATCAGGCTCTGCTGGAACGCCCCGACCATCCCACTGCAGACGAGCTCTTTGCCCGCGTGAAGGCCAAGATGCCCACCATCTCTCTGGCGACAGTCTACAACTGCCTCGAAGCCCTTGTGCAGTGCTCACTCGTCAAGCAGGTCAATTTTGAGCGCGAGCCCACCCGGTACTGCTCGAACCTCTCGGAGCACGCACATTTCATCGATACGGCCACCGGGCAGATCATCGACATCGCATTGAGCCCGGCATCGATCGCCCACCTCCGGGAGGCGCTCCCTCCGGGATTCACGATGGGAGACATCGAACTCAACTTCCGCGGCACTGCACCAGCCTCAGGAACCTCGGAAAACGCCTCTACTGTGCAGTGATCGGCCCCGCATCTGCTACGCCTAGACTCAATCTCACAACGGCACTCCCAAATCGAAATCGCCCGACTCCCTTTCCCAAAATGAACGCCCTCGAGATCAAAGACCTCCACGTCAGCATCGGCGACAAGCCCATCGTCAAAGGCCTCACCCTCACCGTCCGCAAGGGCGAGGTCCATGCCATCATGGGGCCCAACGGCACCGGCAAGTCCACCCTCTCGAAGGCCATCGCCGGCCACCCCGACTACACCATCACCTCCGGCACCGTCCTGCTCGACGGCCGCAACATCCTCGAGATGGAGCCCGACGAGCGCGCCCGCGCCGGCCTCTTCCTCGCCTTCCAGTACCCGTGCGAGATCCCCGGCGTATCCATCGCCAACTTTCTCCGCGCCGCCACCCAGGCCCGCCTGCCCGAGGGCGAGGAGATCGACGTCACCGCCTACTACAAGCGCCTCTACGCGAAGATGGACGGTCTGAAGATGGACCGGAAGTTCACCTCCCGCTCCGTCAACGAAGGATTCTCCGGCGGCGAAAAGAAACGCTGCGAGATCCTCCAGATGGCCATGCTCGAGCCCGCCTACTCCATCATGGACGAGACCGACTCCGGCCTCGACATCGACGCCCTCCGCATCGTCTCCGAAGGCGTCAATGCCCTCCGCGGCCCGACGCTCGGCATCCTCCTCATTACCCACTACCAGCGCCTCCTCGACTACATCGTGCCCGACTTCGTCCACGTCATGTACGACGGCCGCATCGTGAAAAGCGGCGACAAGTCCCTCGCCCTCGAGCTCGAAGCCAAGGGCTACGACTGGGTGAAGGATCTCGTCGCCCCCGCCACGAAATCCTGAGCACGCGCCAGCGACAACCCACGCGCACCATGAGCTCGCCCAACACCTCCGACTCCGACCCCGTCGCCCTCCCGCCCGACGACACCACCGGCGTCAACCCCGTCACCGGCATCGACCAAACCGTCGGCGACTTCACCTACGACGTGAAGTACGACTTCGACGCCGGCACCGGCCTCACGCCCGCGACCATCGACTACATCAGCGCCGCCAAGAAGGAGGCCGAGTGGATCCGCGAGTTCCGCCACAAGGCGCTCAAGATCTTCGAGTCGAAACCGCTGCCCACCCACTGGGCGACGAAGGACCTCGAGAACGTCGATTTCTCCAAGATCCGCTACTACCTCGCCTCGGGCCAGAAACCCAAGCGCTCTTGGGACGAGGTGCCCGACGACATCAAGAAGACCTTCGAACGCCTCGGCGTGCCCGAGCAGGAGCGCAAGTTCCTCGCCGGCGTCGAGGCCCAGTTCGACTCCGAGGCCGCGTACTCGAACATCAAGGCCGCCGTCGAGAAGCAGGGTGTGATCTTCATGAACTCGACGCAGGCCCTGCGCGAGCACCCCGATCTCTTCCGCAAGTGGTTCGGCAAGGTCATCCCCCCCGGCGACAACAAGTTCGCCGCGCTCAACAGCGCAGTGTTCTCCGGCGGCTCCTTCATCTACGTGCCGCCGGGCGTGAAGGTCACCCACCCGCTCCAGGCCTACTTCCGCATCAACGCCGAGAACTTCGGCCAGTTCGAGCGCACCCTCATCATCGTCGACGAGGGCTCCGAGGTCATGTACATGGAGGGCTGCACCGCCCCGAAGTTCACCACCTCCACGCTCCACAGCGCCGTCGTCGAGCTCGTCGCCCTCAAGAACGCGAAGATCCAATACGTCACCGTCCAGAACTGGGCGCCCAACGTCTTCAACCTCGTCACCAAGCGCGGCGTCGCCATGGAGGGCGCCGAGATCAAGTGGATCGACTGCAACATCGGCTCACGCCTCACGATGAAGTACCCGGCCGTCGTCCTGAAGGGCGAAGGCGCCCGCGGCGAGGTCATCTCCATCGCCCTGGCCAACGACGGCCAGCACCAGGACACCGGCGCGAAGATGATCCACGCGGCCAACAACACCACCTCCTCGGTCATCTCCAAGTCGATCTCCGTCGGCGAGGGCCGCGCCTCCTACCGCGGGCTCGTCCACATGCCCAAGCACCTCAAGGGTTGCAAAAACAACACCGAGTGCGACGCGCTGCTGATCAACACCAACAGCCGCACCGACACGTATCCGGCCATCACCGTCAAGGGCGGCGAGAACTTCACCCAGCACGAGGCCAGCGTCTCGAAGGTCAGCGAGGAGCAGATCTTCTACATGCAACAGCGCGGCCTCACCGAGGCCGAGGCGATGAGCCTCGCCGTGAACGGCTTCGTCAACGACCTCGTGCGCCAGTTCCCGATGGAGTACTCCGTCGAGCTCAAGCGCCTCATCGACCTCGAAATGGAAGGCTCGGTCGGCTGACGCCGGCGCCACGGAAAACCAACCCGCACCACTCCCGATGTCCTCTTCCTCTTCCGATCCCGCCGCCGCCACCACGCCCGAGCCGGCTCTCGTCGCCCCCGCCGCCTTCGACTCCGTCGCCGCCTCGCTCGGCCACCTGCCCGCTTGGTGGGCCGACCTCAAGCGCAAGGCCTGGGCGCGCTACAACGAGCTGCCCCTGCCCCGCCGCACCGACGAGTTCTGGCGCTTCTCCAACATCCGCGGCTGGCAGCTCGCCGAGCCCTTCGCCCGCGCCACGCCGGCCTCCGACGAGATCGTCTCCGCCCTCCGCATGCGCTCCAACCTCGTCGCCGAGAAGACCGCACAGGCCGTCTTCGTCAACGAGGTCCGCGTCGCACAGGACTCCCTGCCCGAGCACCTCGCCAAGGCCGGCGTGATCTTCGACTCCATCGAGAACGCCGTCCTCCGCCACCCCGCGCTCATCCAGGCGCACTTCATGGCGCAGGACTCCGCGCTCGGCTCCGAGAAGCTCACCGCGCTCCACCGCGCGCTCACCACCGGCGGCGCGTTCATCTACGTGCCGAAGGGCGTCGAGATCGAGCAGCCGCTCGTCGTCTACCACTGGGCCGCCGGCGGCCGCACCGCCGTCTTCCCGCACACCCTCGTAGTCGCCGAGGACAACGCCAAGGTCACCGTCGTCGAGTTCCGCCAGTCCGCCTCCGACACCGACACCACCTTCTCCGCCGGCGTCAACGACCTCTACGCCGGCCCCGGTGCGCAGGTCACCTACGTCTCCGCCCAGCGCTGGAGCCGCAGCTCGCTCGGCTTCCAGGGCAACGAGACCATCGTGCAGCGCGACGGCCGCATCGTCTCGCTCGGTCTCCAGCTCGGCGGCCGCCAGGTCCGCACCGAGAGCCACAGCCGTCTCCAAGGTCCGGGGGCGTTCAGCCAGATGCTCTCGCTGGCCGTCGCGCACGGCGACCAGGAGTTCGACCAGCGCACGCTCCAGTCGCACCAGGTGCCGCAGACCGGCTCCGACCTCCTCTACAAGAACGCCATCTTCGACCAGGCGCGCACGATCTTCTCCGGCCTGATCGTCGTCGATCCCGCCGCGCAGAAGACCGACGCCTACCAGAGCAACCGCAACCTGCTCTGCTCGCCCGAGGCCGAGGCGAATTCGCTCCCCGGCCTCGAGATCGAGGCCAACGACGTGCGTTGCTCGCACGGCGCCACCAACGGCCGTATCGACGGCGAGGAACTCTTCTACCTCGCCGCCCGCGGCATCCCGCGCCCCGCCGCCGAGGAGCTGCTCGTCTTCGGCTTCTTCGAGGAAGTCCTCGGCAAGCTCGCCGACGCCCACCTCCAGTCCGTCCTCCGCGACCTCATCCAGGCGAAGTTCCAGAAATAGTAGCGAGGAGTGAGTAGCGTGTAGCGAGTAGGTAGAACCCGCAGACTTCGGCCGTTTCTCCCCTGCTACTCCCCGCTAGCCTCCTCCGATCTACTCGCTACTCACTACCCGCTACTCGCTACTTTATCCTTCGATGTCCTCCAACGACCGCAACCGCACCCTCACCCGTGAAGTCGAAGCCGTGATGGTCCCCTACGGGAACAAGTTCGTCATCCCCGCCGGCGCCACCATCGCGCTCATCCAGACCCTCGGCGGCAGCTTCACCATCCAGGGCGACTTCGGCATGGCCCGCCTCGACGGCCAGTACGCCGACGCCATCGGCGAGCAGCCCCAGGCCAACGACCTCGCCCACGCCGCCACCGGTGCCGACGGCGCGCCGAGCGAGGAACTTCTCTGGAACCAGCTCCGCAAAGTCTACGATCCCGAGATCCCCGTCGACATCGTCGACCTCGGCCTCGTCTACTCGCTCGAAGTCTCCAAGCGCGAGCAGGGCGGCCACAAGGTTGACGTCTCCATGACACTCACCGCCCCCGGCTGCGGCATGGGCCCGGCCATCGCCGAGGACGCCAAGACGAAGCTCATGCAGGTGCCCGGCGTCGATGAAGCCGATGTCCACCTCGTCTGGGAGCCCTGCTGGAACCAGAACATGATCTCCGAAGAGGGAAAGATGAAGCTCGGCCTCGTCTAAGGTCGTACCCCGCGCCACTCTTCCTTCCCCGATGCCCGCCACGCCCACGCTCTCCGACCTTCTCGCCACCGCGCTCGCCCCCCGCACCCCGCTGCTCGCCGAGCCGCACGACGGCGTCGTCCGCCTCTTCAACGGTTTCCTCGAGGGATTCCCCTCGCTCGTCGCCGAGGTGTACGCCGACACCCTTGTGCTCCTCAACCACGCCGAACCGGCCGAGGCCGGCGAGGCCGCCGTCGATGAGGCCCAGTATTTCTACCTCGGCCAGCTTCCCTGGCTGCGCACCGTGGTGGTGAAATCCCGTTACACCACGCCGTCCGACCCGCGTTTCACCCGCAATGGCATCGTCACCCACGGCGAGACACCCGCCCGTGCGATCCGCGAGCACGGCGTGCGCTACGCCGTCGACCTACTCCTCAACCAGGACACCAGCTTCTACCCCGACACCCGCCTGCTCCGCCGCTGGGCGCTTGACCACCTCGCCGGCGCCCGCGTCCTCAACACCTTCGCCTATACCGGCAGCCTCGGCGTCGCCTCCCTTGCCGCCGGTGCGAAGCGCCTCGTCCAACTCGACCGCTCACGCACGTTCCTCGATCTGGCCCGCGCCTCGCACGCGCTCAACGGACACGAGACCGGCATCGACACCTTCTGGACCGGCGACTTCTTCGCCGCCGTCGCCCGCCTCAAGCGCGACCGTGCCCTCTTCGACTGCATCTTCCTCGACCCGCCGTTCTTCTCCACCTCGGCGCAAGGCACGGTCAACCTCGTCACCGAAGGCCGGCGACTGATCAACAAGGTTCGCCCGCTCCTCGCCGACGGCGGCCGGATGGTCGCCGTGAACAACGCACTCTTCCTTCCCGGCGCCGACTATCTCCGCTCGCTCGAGGAGCTCTGCGCAGACGGCTATCTCTCCATCGAGGAGCTCATCGCCGTGCCCGAGGACTGCACCGGTTATCCGGCGACGCGCGTGCGCGCGCTGCCCGCCGATCCCGCGCCCTTCAACCACGCCACGAAGATCGCCATCCTCCGCGCCAAACGGAAGGACGCCAGCGCCGCGCCCGCCGAGTCTTCCCAGTAGCAGCCAGCCCATCGGGCAGCCTTGGCGTGCATGCTCTCTCCTGACTCGCTGGAGGGCACCGCCGCATGCACTTCGCGGCGAAGTGCACAGGGTGGGCGCCAGTGTTTGGAATGCAGCACCGACAGGGCTCAGGTCAGGTCCCAGGTGTTCGAGCAGTGATTGCAGAGCAGCTGATGCACAGGTGCACCGTTTTGCGTGATCGCAGCTTGGAGCAATCCGGGCAGTTGGCCGAGCGCCCGCATCTGGATCACATCAGTCGATCCACAACGCGGACACTTCATGAGGGGCTCGGCGCCTTCGATCGCAGGTGCCGAGAGAATCTCAAGCGCCCGCGCGAAGTCGGACGTTTCCACTGAGACTGTGTAGACCTCAGTGCCACCCATGAGCGATATCCCCGTTGCCTGGTACTCGACTAGGCCATCGATTCCGGCGGCAAGCAGCTCAAGCCGCCATCCCTGCGCTTCGTCGTAGGAGAAATACCGGCCGACTTCTTTCATCGCCGAGCCCGATGATCTACACTCACACCAGCAGCAGCACGACCACCAGCAGCACCGCGGCGCCAGCGCAGCCGGCGATGGGCCAGGCCCACTGCATCCACGGCGGGCGCGCGGCCCAGAGCTGGATCGTCTGGATCATGCGTCGGGCCTCGCGGTTCTCGGGATCGCGCTCGAGCAACTGCTGCCACAGCGGCAGCGCCATGCGGTAGTTGCCCGCGCCGGTCACAAGCGCGGCGAAGGTCTGCAGCAGTAGCGGATCGGCCGGCGGCACGCCACCAGGCGCAACCACTTCCATCGCCTCACGCAGCCTGCCGCGACGGGCGAGCTGCTGCGCCTGGAGCAGGCGCAGCGACGTTTCCAATGCTTCGATGCCAGCAGTATCGGCCATGATTGCAGATCAACCCAGGATGCCGGAGCCGTAACCGCGCTGGACTTCTTCCAACATCTGCTGCGGCAACAACTCCTGCAGACTGAACACGACCTCCTTCAACGAGGCTAGATTGCCTTGGGCCACGGCCTCGCGGCCCTGGCGGATCAGATCCTCGGCGCGGGCGGCGTCGCTCATCTGGGCCTGGCAGGCGACAAGGCTGTCGAAGTGGGTCACCCAGAATGCGGACTGCCGGAAGAGGATCGCCGAGGAGACATCCTCGACCTCAGCCTTCTTCGTACGCAGGCGTGTCGCGTTCTTCTCGCCGATGAGCACGGCGACCTGCTCGCGCAATGTGCGCGCACGGGACTTCTCCTCGCCCGTGCCATTCTGGAAAGCGAGGGTGTCGAGCTCGGTGAGCTTCACATCGACCTCCTTGACCAGCGACGGCCAGATGGCGCGGTCCTCGATCTCGTCGAGGCGAATCTTCCACTCGAGTATCTCGCGCTCGACGCGGAGCAACGCATCGAACTCGGCTTTCTCATGGTTGAGAATGGAGTCGATCTCCTGGGTCATCGTCGACGCTTCGTGCTCCTGGAGCGCCTTCTGCACGGACTGATCGTCGACGAGGTGCGGGTTTTCCTTGATCGAAGCGAAGCGCTTGCGCTCGCGGCCCCACTCGGCGCGGAGCATGGCGATGTCGGGCTGGCGAACCTTGCCGCCCAATTCGATCTTGGTCGGAAACTCCTCGTCGAGCAGCGGCACGTAGGCGACGACCTTGAGCATGCGCGAGGCGTCCATGACGAACGTGACCTCGATCTCACAGCCGGCGGGGATGTCGCGCTTCACCTTCTCGGCGGTGATTTCGAGGGAGCCGATGAGGATGTTGCGGTCGGCAAGGTCGCGGTTGCCCTCGACGATCGGGATACGCAGCACGCTACCGGACTCGCCCGTGTGCACGCCGACGGCGGTGCGATAGGTGCGCGTGCTCTTGGCCGGCAGGCCCTGGCCCTTGTTGAAATGGATGCCGATCCGGTTGTCGGCCATCGCAACGCCGACGTTGTTGATGATCGGCTGCTCGTCGACGACGACACCCATCGTGTACGCGAACTCGCCTGGATCGCACTCGCAGAGGTTCCCGGTCGGGTCGCGCAGCTCGAGTGTGAAGGTATTCTGGATCCCCTTCTCGGCGCGGATGTTGAGCTGGAAGGCGGCGCTTTCGTTGAGGGTAATCTTGCCGCTGCGCCACTTCGTCTGCTGGTTGGCCACCTCAAGGGTGTAGCCGACAACCGTGCCACCTGCCGGCAGCGAGATGCGGCCGCCGACGAGCGGATCGGGCTCCGAACCCACCGGCTTGTAGATCAGCTCGATGTTGAACCGATTGGCCCGTGCGGGCGCCTTCACGGCGGAGGGAGTGCCAGCCAGCCGCTGAGTGCCGGCGAAGACGGCCGCTCCGCGCGCGACGACAGTTAACGGATCGACATTGAAATCGAACGGGATCCCCAGCCGCTGTTTGACGATTGCGCGGAAATACGGCGCCAGCGTGGGACCGCCGACAAAGATCAGCCGCTCCACGGCGGATGCTCCAAGATCCTTCTCCGAAAGCACGCGCTGCGCGATGGTGACCGCCTTGTTGATGATCGGAGTGGCGACGCGAGTGATGTCCTGCCGGGTGAGCTCCGTCTCGAACGTGACCGTCTCGCCGGCCACATTGCGCAGCGTCGCCTCGACCAGCGTCGATTCGCGCCGGGAGAGATCAATCTTGGCCGCCTCGGCAGCGGCCTTGAGCCGGATGAGGTCGTAGCGGTAGCGCTCAACACCGCGGCGGAAGTCGGTCGAACCGAATTCCTTCGCCACCCTCGGAGCGAGCAACTGCTCGACGATGGCCCAGTCGATGTCGGAGCCGCCGAGGAAGTTGTCACCACCGTGGTTGACTACGCTCATGGTGCCGTCCTCGGACCGGATCAGGGCCGCGTCGAACGTGCCGCCACCGAAGTCGAAGACCATCCAGTACGCCTTGGCTTCGACACGCTGGAACCCGTAGGCGAGCGCCGCGGCCACGGGCTCCTGCAAGAGGAGGGCAGTGCGGAAACCGGCGAGCTCGGCAGCGCGCTTGGTCGCCTCGCATTGGTGAAGCTCGAAGGCGGCGGGAACCGTGATGACCGCGGCGGAGATCTGCTCGTTGCGCTTCTGCGCCACATCGCCGCGAAGCGATTTGAGCACCTCGGCGGAGAGGTCCTCCGGCCGCATGCGGCGGCCGCTGGCGCGGAAAGTGTACTCATAGCCGGTGCCCATGCGCCGCTTGAACTCGAGGTGCAGGTCGCCCTCGGCGCGCTCGTCGCCGACCTTGGCCCGGGCGCTGTGGCCGACCCACAGGTTGCCGTTGCGATTCACGTACACGGCCGACGGGGTGATGTCGGCCTCGAGATTGTTTTTGATGATCTCGGTGCCCGTGCCCGAGACGACCGCGATCGCGCTGTTGGTCGTGCCGAGATCGATGCCGAAGTCGATGGTGTTTCTGCTCACGGTTATTTGGACGGTGTTGAGGGTGGAATGCCGACGATGACCTCGCCGACCTGGAGCAGGCGGTCCTGCCAGAAAACGGTCGGCCGCACAGCCTCGATGACCGTGTCGCGGGTCACTTCGGGCGACGGCTGAAAGGAGATGACCTTGACGGGAAGTCCGCTGTCGTAGGGCTGCCCGAGCCAGTCGCTCAGGCGCACGCCCATCGCGCCGAAGGCCTCGATCGAGCCCTCGATATGCCGATACAGGCGGCGGAACTCCTCGCGCGGCTGGCCCGTCTTAGGGTCGAGCATGCGCGACTGGGCACGCCAGATGTTGGTCGCGAGGGAGGCCAGCGGAGCGTCGAGCGGATTGGACTGATCCACGGGCGCGGCGGCCGGGCCTGTGGCATCGATGGGAGCGATCGGCGCAGGAGGAATGGGAGCTGCGGACGGCGCGGCGCCCTTGAGCGCCTGAACCTCGGCGAGTGCCTTGTCCAAGGGCGCGTCGGGCAGACGAGCCAGCTTCCGCGGCTCGTTCGCCATCAGCAGTTGCAGCATGCCGGGGTCGTTCATGATTCGTCGTTTTGTGGGGTACCTGAAGCGAGTGCGTCGATCACGTGTCCTGCTATCGCCGCGTTCCATGTCTCAGCCAAGGGGAAGCGTTCGGAGGCGGAGGTTTCGCCGGCCCTCTGGACCACGAAGTCGCCGCCATCTAGCGCATGTGCTATTTCCGAGTAAGGCACTGGCTCGTCGCTTGGCCAGTTGAAACTCCGTCCTGAAAATACGATTCCGTCGCGCCGCAGCTGCGCAGCGCCCAATGGCACGCCATCGCCCTGCCGGATCCAGTCCACCAACCGTACGATAAGCCCGGGCACAGCCATGCCGTAGAGCACTTCAAGCACCATGTTGTAGAGACGGGCAGCGTCGCCGGAAGAGGGGCCGAACAGGTTGGTTTCGTCCAGGCTGACCACCGTCTCGGAGTTGCACCAGGAGATGCGATAGATCCGTTGCAGCCCCTGCGGTGAAGCCACCTCGGCAGCCCCGTACCGCAGACCGGTCAGCTCGTCGGGAGAAAACACCGTGCTGTCGAAGCTCAGTCGCGTGGGATCGATATCAAGCACATGGCCGTCGGCCTCGAAGTGCACTTGGTTGACCCCGAATGCATGCAACGGCGTGCCCTCAGGCGCGGCCGCCGTAGGCTCCTGCTTCTGCACCGGCGCAACACCTGCCCCCTGCTCCAGCCACAGTGGCAATTCGTCCTGCACCGGCTTTCGCGGTTTCTGCTCCCGCTCGGGCGCCGACGGCGCTCCAGCAACCTCGGGCAGCTCATGCGCTGCCGGCTCTGGAGCAGACGAGGGATTCGCGGCCGGTGGCGGTTGTACAAGCGCATCGCGCCCGGGCACATCGGGCTCGGCCATGGCAGCCATGGCTTCCGCCATCGCTGCGGCCTCGGCAGCCGCACGTGCATGCTCGGCGGCCATCTCGCGCGCCTTGCGGCGCACGATCTCAAGCAGCAGCTGCTCGCGTTCCTGCTGCAATGCCGCGCGCTCAGCACCGTCCGAGATCTCGGCAGCGGTGGCCAGGGCGCGCGCGGCCAGATCGAAGTTCTCCAGCTGGTAACAGGCGGCGTGCGCCAGCTCGCGCAGCGCGCGGCGCACATTGGCCAGGTAGTCCGCCTTCGCACGAGGGCCGAGATCCAGACGGTTGGCGCCGGGGACGAACTCCTCGACGAGCAGCCGGTACGCCGCCTCGAACTCCGCCGCCTCCGCCGCGGCGGGATCGGCATTGGGATCGGCCGGGGGCAGCTTCTCGACAATGGCGTTGCCGTGCAGGATGTCGGCCGTCTCCTCAAGACGTCGGCGTACCTCCGGCGTGGCGACAAGCGTCGTCAGGTGAGTGAGCCACGGAAGCACGCCGCAGCTGTCGAGCGTGCGGCGCTGGTAGGAGATGATGCCCTCCAGCGCGGCATCGACGACACGCGTGCTCACCTCGCGGTAGACCTCGGAGTCGCGTCCGCAGATCGTCTCGATCACGGCAAGCTCGCCGGCGGCCTCGGCGAGCAGGCCGGCGGTGAGGGCGAGACCAGTCGAGCCGTCGCCGGTGAGGCGGCGGGCGGCGTCGCGAAGCAGGAGATCCACGCCCTGGACGACCTTCGAAATGGCGCTCTCTAGCGCACGCTCGGCACGGACCGGGACATCGTGGACCTGGCGGGCGAAGCGCACATGCGCGGTGGCCTCGTGCCACTGCTGCTTCTGGGCCCGCGCTATTGCCAGCGATGCATGGATACCGCAGAAGGCGTCGGGGAGCGTGCCTCGGATCGCCTCGAGGAGACCGTCGGGCAGGCGGGCATCGTCGAGGATGAGGATGCGCTGGCGCAACAGTTCCCAGAACTCGTCGCTCGCGCGCACCTGCATCCATTGCTGGATCGAGGCCTTCCACCACTCCGTCGTCTCCTCGCCGAGCTCGCCGCCGTTGCGCTCGACCTCCATCGCCGCGAGCTGGTGGAAAACGGCCAGATTGTGGACGGCGACGATCCTGCCGGCAGCGGCATCGTTCTGCCATCGCAGGAACGCCGTGTCGGCATCGCCGGCCAGGAGCGCCTCCATCGCGGGATCGCTCCCGTCGTCGGGATAGCTCGCGGGCCAGAACCAGAACAGCTCGTGCAGCAGGCGCGTGAGCGTGTCCTTGAGCTGCTGTGCCGAATCGCGTAGCTGCTCAGCGCTGGGGACCGGATTCGGCGCAAAAGCCCAGTTGAACTCCGGGGCACCCAGCTCGACGGAAAGCCGGAGCTGCTCGAGCCGCCGCTGGATGTCCCGGGCGCCGGCCAGCACCGAGAGCCCGAGGCGGCGGAACGGCGTGCATGTGTACAGCGTCGTCGTCGCCACGGAAACGAGCGGAGCCCAAGGGACCCGGAGGGCCTGCGGCTCGGCCCCGGGATCGCGCTCCCCGGCAGAGGACACTTCCTCGGACATCGTGGTTCTACTTGGTCAAAAACGGTGCGGCGCGGCAATCACTATGCTCGCGCCAGATTGGTTCTTCGTGGTTGGTCGGCCCAGGCAAGCTCAGCCCGGAGGCCAGGCCAGCGGCCGCTGCCCGAGCAGATGCACATGCAGATGCGGGACAGTCTCCCCTCCGTGGGGACCGTTGTTGATCACGATGCGGAATCCCTGGGATAATCCCAATTTCTTGGCGACAGCAGCGGCCGTGAGGAGGAGATGGCCGAGCAGCGGCTGGTCTTCGGCTGTGGCCTCGGCGACGCGCGGGATCGGTTTCTTCGGAAACACGATCACGTGCACCGGCGCCTGCGGCTGGATATCGTGGATCGCCAGGCAGCAATCGTCCTCGTGCACGATGCGGGCGGGGATCTCACGGGCGATGATGCGCTCGAAGATGGTGGGCATGATTCTGATGCCACATTGCACACCGTCGCAGCCGCAGAGTCGAGGCCGCAGAACCGCACGAGACGCTATAAAAACATCAACGTCAGGTTGCTCCGCCGGCGCTTGCGCGCGACCGCCAGCGCCGCGAGGAAGTCGAGCACCTCGCGGTAGGCGGCCCGCCGCCGCTCGGTCCAGCGCCGCCCGGGTGGGCAGAACGTGGCGTGGAGATTGGTGATGAGCAACGTCGCCTCCTGGTAGGGGGCGAGACGCTTGAGCGCGGCAAGCACCTGCTCTCGGGTCCACAGCGAGTCGGGCGCAGCCGGACTCTGCGCGGCGTCCCAGTGCACGAACCCATGCTGCAGGTCGTCCTCGCTTCCGCCGAACTTTCGCTGCAACGCCTGCACCGCCGCGGCAAACGCAGCGGGGCTGATGGCGCTCACGGCCGCTGCGCCGGCAACCGCCGTCGTCACGACCGCCCCACCCTGCTCCGCCAACGCCTGTTCGATCCCGGCCTTGAGCTGCTCGGCCAGATAGAGATCCTGCCCGGTGACACCGGCAAAGACGGTGTTGAGCAGGTGCAGCGCGGGCAGATCGTGGGACATGCTCATGGGTTCGGCTCGGGGGCGTTCAGCCGTCCTGCCTGATGCCGTGCATCGGCGCCCCGGCGCCAGCTTCGCGATATGCGGTTCCCGGCAACATGGTCACAGAATCATGGATGCTTCGTCTTCACGAGGCCGCGGAGCTCGTCCATGAACTCGGCGACATCGCGAAACTCCTTGTAGACGCTGGCGAAGCGCACGTACGCGACCTTGTCGATCGTGCGCAGCCGCTCCATGCAGGCCTCGCCCACCGCGCTGCTGGGAATCTCGGTGCCGTACTTCGCCTCAAGCTGATCGACGATGTCCTCGACGGCCATGTTGATCTGCTCGAGGTCGACCGGGCGCTTGTGGCAGGCGGCGCGAATGGCACGCACGATCTTCTCGCGGTCGAAGGGCTCGCTCCGGCCATCGCGCTTGATGACGACCAGATCCTCGCGCACCACCATCTCGGTAGTCGTATAGCGATGGCCGCACTCCAGGCATTCGCGCCGGCGGCGGATGGTCGTGCCCTCGCGACTGATTCGCGAGTCGATCACCTTGTCCTCGATCGAGGTACACTTGGGACAACGCATGGGGAGAGGTCAGAGCGGAGAATGCAGAATGGTGAAAGGGGGAGCGAACTGCGGAGTGAAGAAAGCAGTCGGACTGAGAAGTTGGAGTGGCGGAGCGGGCGGAGGAGTCGGGGCGTTCTGCACTCTGAGTTCTTCGTTCTGCGTTAGCGAGCAGCGCGGGCTCAGTTCAGCGTGAGGAAGTTTTCCAGGAGCTTCATGCCGTCCTGCGTAGCGATGGACTCGGGATGGAACTGCACGCCCCAGATCGGCAGCTCGCGGTGGCGCAGGCCCATGATCTCGCCCTCGGCCGTCTCGGCGGTGATCTCGAGGCAGGCGGGCAGCGAGGCTCGCTCGACGATCAACGAGTGGTAGCGAGTTGCGTTGAACGGATTCGGCATGCCGCGGAAGACGTCGGTGTTCTTGTGCAAAATCGGCGAGGTCTTACCATGCATGAGCCGACCAGCCCGCACGACGTTGCCGCCGAAATAGTGACCGATGGACTGGTGGCCGAGGCAGACGCCGAGGATCGGCTTCACGCCCGCGAACGCCTTGATGATGTCGAGCGTCACGCCCGCCTCCTTCGGCGAGCACGGTCCGGGCGAAAGCAGCACGCGGTCGGGGTTGAGCGCCAGCGCCTGCGCCGGCGTGATCTCGTCGTTGCGGAAGACCTTCTGCTCCACACCCAGCTGGCCGAAGTACTGGACGAGGTTGAAGGTGAAGGAATCGTAGTTGTCGATGACGAGCAGCACGGGCGGAAGGGTCGGAAGCGTTGCGAAACAGGTCAAGCGCCCGGCGGGGCGAGTTATTGACAATCACCGGCTTGCCAGACGCTCTGGTCGGACAAGAAAACGGCCCATGCCCGACCACTTTCAACTGCTCAAGACCGACACCGCCACTGCCGCCCGCCGCGCCCGCCTGCACACACGGCATGGCACCATCGAGACGCCGATCTTCATGCCCGTCGGCACCCAGGCGACCGTGAAGGCGATCACGCCCGCCCACCTGCACGAGATCCACGCGCAGATCATCCTCGGCAACACCTACCACCTCAACCTCCGCCCCGGCTCCGAGCTCGTCGCGAAGCTCGGCGGTCTCCACAAGTTCATGGGCTGGGATGGCCCGATCCTCACCGACAGCGGCGGTTTCCAAGTCTTCTCGTTGGCGAAACTGCGCGACATCCAGCAGGACGGCATCGCCTTCCAATCCCACCTCGACGGCGCCAATCTCTTCCTCGGCCCGCGCGAGGTCATGTGTATCCAGCAGAACCTCGGCTCCGACATCGCGATGGTCATCGACGAGTGCCCGCCCTGGCCCTGCACCCGCGACGAGGCCGCCGCCGCCGTCGCCCGCAGCCGCCGCTGGGCCGGGCAATGCCTCGCCATCGCCCGCGGCACCGGCTGGCTCGACACCGGCCACCACCTCTTCGGCATCGTGCAGGGCTCGACCTTCGCCGATCTGCGCGCCGAGGCCGCCGCCGGTCTCCGCGAACTGGATTTCCCCGGCTACGCCATCGGCGGCGTGAGCGTGGGCGAACCCGAGCCCGAGATGCTCCACCAGGTCGGCGCCACCACCCCGCACCTCCCCGCCGACCGCCCGCGCTACGCCATGGGCCTCGGCACGCCCTCGCAGCTCCTGAAGATGATCGCTCTCGGCGTCGACATGTTCGACTGCGTGATGCCCAGCCGCGTCGCCCGCAACGGCCTCGTCTTCACGCCCGACGGCGCGATGAACCTGCGCAACGAGCGCTTCCGCGAGGACCCGCGCCCCATCGTCGACGGCCTCGACAACTACTGTTGCCGCCACTTCAGCCGCGCCTATCTGCGGCACCTGCACGTCGCCGGCGAGATGCTCGCGGGCACGTTGCTCACGATCCACAACCTCCACTTCTTCCTCGATCTCATGGCCCAAGCCCGCGCCCACATCGAGGCCGGCGACTTCGCCACGTGGTCCGCCGCGTGGATCGCCCGCTACGAGGCAGGCGCCGCCGAGCGGGAGTGAGAGCGGTGATTCCTCCGTTAAGCAGGGACAGCGTTCATCATTGATGGATGGACGTTGGTTTCATGTCGTCGGCTGGTGGCTGTCTACTCCTGCGTTCGCGAACCAGTCATCGCGTGAACCTGACCTCCAATGGATCATCGCTCGTCATCATAACAAGGCCTGCAGCGCTGAACCACGCGTTAAGCGCAGCAGCGGCAGCATCATTCTGCAGCACTGCGCGAAAAGTGTACCTTCCGCGAAAAGGGGTAAACGGGCTCTTCCAGCCAAAATAGAAGCGAAGACTGAGAACATCCATTCTGGCCGTTCTGCAGTAGCGCAAAACTCTTCTTCTCGCACATTCAGCGTCGACGACAGCCCATAGGACAGCAGCCAATACAATCAACACGGTCAGTGCTGTCGCCATTGCTTAACCTGCTATCTTGCGCGCCGCTCCCCACCCTCACTGCGCCGGCGCGCTCGGCGTCTGGGCCGCGGGCGCTGGAGATGGGGTTGGCTGCGCGGCCGGAGCCGCTTCAGGTGCTGGCGTTTCCACCGGCTTGGCGACCGGAGTGTCTTCAACGGTCACCTCGCCGGCCTTCGCATCGTAGGCATAGCGTTTGCCTCGCGGCGCCGGCGGCAGCTTCGGCAGGTAGCGACCGGCGACCAGCTCGTCGAGCGTGCGCGGGAAACGTCCCTCGATCACCTGGTACTGCTGGACCGCACGGTTGAGCGTCTCGAGGCCGGTTACCTCGGTGGCTTTCTTCTCCGTATTGGAAAGGTTGCGCGCATAGTCAGCGGCGGCACCGCTGGCCGGTTTCTCGGACTCGGCCGTCTTCTTCGCCGGCGCGCTCTGGGCAGGCTTCGCCGGCTGGCTGCCCTTCGGCACTCGGCGCTCGGGGAACCCGTTGTCCGGGCAACCCGTCAAAAGAACTGAGGCGAGCACACAGCCGATGACCAAGAAGCGCGATTTCATGGTCACAATGCTGCGAGACCTCCGCGCCGGCGCAAGCCCGCGCCGCTCACAAGGGATTTGTCATGCGTTTCTAACCAACAATGCTCCGGGCATGCCCGCACAGCCCCCCGCCAGCCGACTCCAGCGTATCGAGCAACTCGCCCTCTTCGACGCGGTCTCGCTGCTCATTGTCGCTGCGCCGGCCGCATTGGTGGCTCTCTGCACACGGGAATGGCTCACCGCCATCGCCGCCACCGGGGTCTGCATCTGCGGCGGGCTGGAGCTGTGCGGCCGCAAACGGCTCCAGCGCCGCAGCGCCGGCGGCATCCGCTGGCTGTGCACTGCGCAACTCTGCTGTCTGGGTTTCATTCTCTTCTATGCCTACCATCTCGCCAGTCGCCCTCCGGACCGGGGCATTCTGGCAATGCTGCCCTCATTCACACGCGAACAGCTGGCGGAGTTGTCCCCCGATCCCAACGCACTGGAGACACTCTTCCGTACCGCCCAGCGCATCACAGCTGCAGCGATCGCGTTCGTGGCGATCCTCTACCAGGGCGGCCTCGTCTTCTACTACCTGAAGTCGCGGGATGCCGCCCGCGCTGTCTTCAACGAGCCGCCGATGCTCGAGTCGCAGCCTCCTCCATTGCCCGCCGGACCGCCCCCGCTGCCGCAACAGAGCACCGCCCCGCTCACTCCGCCGCCTCGGCAGCGGTGAGCGTCGCCTCGTCGAGCCCCATGCGCTCGCGGGCGAAGGCGTGCAGGTCGGGTGTGAGCGGCGCACGGAACGTCCGTCCTCCCTCGCCAGGGTCGAAGCGCATCTCCAGCGCGTGCAACGCATGGCGCGGCATGGTCAGCAGCGACGCCAGCCGCGGGGTGAACCCGTCGCGGATGAACTCCAGGAAGAGCAGCTGGTCCGGCCCGTAGAGCTTGTCGCCGAGGATCGGGTACCCGAGCGAGGCGGCATGCACGCGGATCTGGTGCTGCCGGCCGGTTCGCGGCCGCACACGCACCAGCGTGTAGCCGCCGCCATGCGCGATGGGGATGAACTCCGTCACCGCCGGCCGCCCTTCCGGTCCTCGCACCACGGCCTGCCGCGCCACGATGGAGCTGGCGAGATCGCGCCCGAGCGGCTCGTCGACCATGATCGTCTCGCGCAACTCGCCGCACAGGATCGCCAGATAGAGCTTTCGCACGCGCCGCCCCTCGACCGCGGTCTGCAGCCGGCCGGCCATCGCGGAGTTCTTGGCGAAGACCATCACGCCGCTCGTCTCCCGATCGAGCCGGTAGATCATGTGCACGCGGGGCAGTTGGAGGTGTTCACGGCACGCCCCGACAAGCGAGGACCAAGGGCCGTTCTTCGACGGATGGCAGACGATGTCGCCGGGCTTGTTGAACACGATCACTTCGTCGTCCTCCTCGACGATCCAGCGCGGCAGCTCCGCCGGATCGATCAGCCGCGGGCCATTGTCGACGTACCCGCTCATTGGGCACCCTCCTTACGGCGATGCGTCCCATCGATATGACGCACGCGGTAGCGCAGCAGCAGCCGGGCGGTGGCGCGCGCCACCAGTGCGCGTGGCAAGCATCCTGAGACGGCGGCGGCGAGCTTGTTGCGCCAACCCGGCACAACCACGGCGCGCCGTCGTGCCAAACCGCGCAGGCTGGCACGTACGACCGCCTCGGGTGTCATCGACAACCGGTCATCGACCACCCTCTGGGAATAGCCCACGCGCTGGAAAAAGTTCGTCGTCGTCGGTCCCGGGCACAGCGCCTGCACCGGGATGCCGTGCGGACGCAATTCCTCGTGCAACGCCAAGCTCCAGTTCAGCAGAAACGCCTTCGAGGCCCCGTAGGTCGCCATGTACGGTGTGGGCTGGAAACCAGCCAGGGATGCGACGTTGATGATGGCGCCGCCCCGCTCGCACAGCAGGGGAAGCAGACGGGAGGTCAGATCGATCACGGCAGCGACATTCACCTCGAGCATGTCAAGCTGCGTCTCTCGTTCGGCATCAGTAAAATTTCCGCAGGAACCAAATCCACTGTTGTTAATCAAAAGCACTTTCGACCGATAATGATCTTGGCGAATGAATCTCTCAGTCACCCCCATCGCCTCGGCGCGCAAGTCCGGTTTCCCCAAGTCGCACGGCACGTGCAGCAACCGCTTTTCGATCGTCTCGGGCAGCCCCGTCGGCGCCCGGCGCGAGAGGTTGCAAAAGGCCATGCGGGGGCTAGCCTCACCGAGCAGCGAGATGAACGTTTTCCCCATACCGGAAGAACCACCGGTCACCACGGTTACCGTGAAGGGCTCGAGGACGTTTTCGTGATCAAACACGAATCCACTAATCGCGCCTCCCACACCCAAAACAAGGAGCAAAACGCACCATGAAAGCAGATACCAATGCGCACGAAATCATCGTCTCCGGCATCCATGTCCCGCTGAC
>Ga0209098_1000311_pt1 | contig 54836 bp, 59 predicted proteins | sample AD_JPNHW1_MetaG_FD_184429 | JGI IMG/M metagenome (GOLD analysis project Ga0209098, IMG submission 184429) | Active sludge microbial communities of municipal wastewater-treating anaerobic digesters from Japan - AD_JPNHW1_MetaG (SPAdes) (version 2) | ecosystem: Engineered > Bioreactor > Anaerobic...
TTAATTATTCAAGATTTCCGTCCGTCTCCACTCCGGCTCACCTGGCAGCACTCAATGAACACTCCCCGCCCGCTTGTGCGCCTACGCTCACCCGCTCGCGCGCCCGGCAGCACGCCGCCTTGCCGTAGCTCGGGGCTTCGCACCATGCAGCCCAGGCACCCCGCCTACCCGCTATGTGCAGGCATGCGCTCGCTCGAATTACACTCCTTTTCCCATTTCGTATGCCTGAGCCATTGCGCGGCTTTCAAGAATGTCTCCGATATTCCATACGCCGGTTCCATGGATAATGCCCATTTCCTTCGCTCCGGTGAGGCAGGAGGTAAATCCTCTGAATCCTTCTATCGTCCTTTCCGTCGACTGCTTTCTGCTATCGGCAGCGGTCACAATGAAATACATCTCCTTGTGGCTGATCTCCGTATACCTGGGGCAGGTTCTGTCAATGAGCGTTTTCATCTGGCCATTCATTGAATAGAAATAAACCGGCGTCGCCATCACAATCGCATCAGCGGCGATCATCTTTTCCAGTACTTCAGCCAGGTCATCTTTCTGAACACACTTGTGGCTGGAAAAGCATGAACCACATCCTGTGCAATAGCCGATCTTTTTGTCTGCCAAAAAAATCTTTTCCACATGATGGCCTGCTTCTTTTGCTCCAAGCATAAACTGATCGCACAATAGATCAGAATTTCCGTTTTTTCTCGGGCTTGCTGATAGTATCAACACATTTTTGCTCATTTGAATGATCCACCTTTTAAAATAAAAATACTTATTTGTATGAATTCGAATAAATACCAATGCAGTCTTCCTGGCTCAGCTCGGTTCGGTCACAGGTAAACAAGAAACCCATGGTATTTCTTGCATTCCTGGCCATGATTTCAAACTCCTTGGGCTCAATGCCGTAATCAGACATTTTAAGGTCTGCAACGCCGCAATCTTCCTGCAGCTTTGCCAGCATTTTAATGAAATCCTCCGGATCTTTCGCATCATCCATTCCCATGGCCTTTGCCATCTGAACAAATCTGCCGTCGCATATGTGCCTGTCAATGAGTAGGGTGAAATACGCCTTGCTGATCATGATCAGACCTGCGCCATGCGGAAGTTGCTGATGATAGGCAGACATTGCGTGCTCCAGTGAATGCTCGCTGGTCAAAAGCCCAACACTCTCAACCAGACCGGAGAGCGTATTGCCGAAAGCAACCTTTTCGCGGGCGTCAATGTCCCTTCCATCCTTAACCGCCCTTGCCAGATTCCGGCTTATATTTTCAATCGCCGTGATGGCAAACATGTCGCTCATAAGTGAGACTCCTTTGGAGACATAGCCTTCTACACTGTGAAACAATGCATCAAATCCCTGATAGGCAGTGAATTTTGGCGGCACAGAAAGCATAAGCTCGGGATCGACTACTGCCAGAACCGGGAACATGTCATCGTTGCCAAGCCCGATTTTTTCCTGATTTGTTTCATGTGTCACAACCGCCCAGGGATCGGTTTCAGAGCCGGTTCCGGCGGTTGTTGTAATGGCTATCACGGGAAGTGGTTTATGTTCCATTGTTTTGCCTTTTCCGGTTCCGCCAAACACATAATCCCAATAATCTCCATCATTAGCAGCCATGACGGCAATTGCCTTTGCTGCATCTATGCTGCTTCCGCCTCCAAGAGCAACAATAAAATCACAGCCATTTTCTTTTGCGAAGGCACCACCTGACATGACGGTTGACCTCAATGGATTTGCTTCAACCCGATCAAACACCGCCGTCTCTATTCCTGCCATTTTCAACTGATCTTCAACTCTAGCAAGATAACCGTTTGATCTTGCGGATTTACCACTAGAAATAACGATCAGAGCTTTCTTTCCCGGCATCTTCTGGGCGTGTAGATTGTTTAATTCACCTGCTCCGAACAGTATTCTGGTGGGCACATACATATTAAAATTCATATCTAATCCCCTAGATTCGAACCGTCTCACTCATCAGTCTGATTGAACGCCTGTTTTGCCATCGCAGCACTCTTCACCATTCTTCAGGCCAGGCCTTTTAATCCCATCTGGCGCGGGAACACTCCGGCCTATTCAATGCATAGAAAAATCATGTAAGGTATAAATATGCGGTACAAACCATTATGTTACATACTAACAGTATTGATACCAATGGATTCAACTGCTGGATAGACTATAGCCCAAGATCACCCAAAGAATGCTTACAAAAAAGCTTCGCCATTATCATCAGAAAGGCTTACACACAGGTGCCGCCGAAAGTGGAATATTATATGATAATAACTAATATGTTATACATTATAATTTGGGCAGAACTCATTATCTCCAATGCACTGTAAAGCCTATGCCTATGACTTATAATGCATCGCCTATCTCTTCCTTGCCGTGGCGCTACACCCTTTGCCGGTATGGCCACCATGAAGCAGCCAGCAGAATATCATTAGCCTTCTCTCTGAGAAGGGATATTGCCACATCATCGTCATGCAATTGGCGGCATAGCTGCTCATAGTCTGTAAAATGATGCCGCCCGTAGCTGAGGAGCTGCTGTATTGATGGACGTGGAGTTCCGTAGTGCCTGGAGACTTCGCTATAGAAATCCCTGGGTGTGGATGTTATCTTGACATGGCAGTTATATGCTCGCTTAAGGGACCTGGAGTCATAAGATGATTTCACAGGCATGTAGTCGTCCTCGCTCAATTAGGCGCCTTTAAGATACCTGCTATTCTTAAAAGTTCTTCTTCCTCAATTCCAAGTTGCGATAGCAGAATCTAAGAACTGCGAAGTTGAACGTGAATTACCGCAACGATGCAGTCTCATGCTCACGAATCTTTAAAAAATGAGGTAAAGGGCCATATGTACTTGCGAGAGCCAGGATGGGCCGAATGTGCCAGCTCCTCTGATTAGTGAGGGCTTAGCCCAAGTCCACCTCAATAGCATCCATCATACCATCCTTTGCATCCAGCCAGATCATCGAAGCTAGAGCCGGCCAGTCTAAGATTAACGTAGTCCTGCAATCTGTATGAATAATAATTGCTGCATGGATTGTTGTACCATAAGTAATGGTAATTATCCCAATCGAGCGGATGATCCGGATCAAGAACACAAGAAATTGTCGTTGTGTCTGTCTCGCCACATAGCCTGCCCCATTTGTCTACAAATGCGCCGGGATAGACTTTTTTCACGCAGTTGTTTTGCTGCAAGATCCACTCATCGATAAGCTGACGAACAGATGGGTCCTCCCAGGGGTTGGCAGAGTTTGCCGGATTTGATGACGGGTTTGCCGGCGGATTTGCAGGTGTCTGAGGTTTATTGGAGATTCGCACCCAACGAGACCCGCCGTAATTCTCGGGCTTCTCCTGGGCCTCAAGCTCGTCATTGGAAATTATATTCAGGACCAGGTTTCCGTAGCCGGAGGCTCTGCCTTCCGGCACATCAGCATACTCCAGCGTGATTGTGTTTCCGTCGATGCTGCCCTGTGCCACGTTGGAAAACGTCTCAGGGGACCCATCTCCATCCCACCAGAGGACGTTTCCAATCTGCCTCAGGTAGTAGGTTCCACTGTCATCACAGCTCCACACCCCGGTTAGATCTAAGTTTGTATTTGCTCCCGTGATACTCTGATCATCGACGATGGCAACTCTCACATTATCAAGAGCAGGCCCATTGGCGGTATTTACCAGGCTTTCAAATGACAGTCTTGTAGTGCTGGAATTGGCAGTAAAATCCAATGACTTGGCCACCCATCCCATGTTCTCCGCGGTTTTGCCAGTCGTGTCGAACGAAAATTCCTGAGACCTATCATCTATCCGCACTTTAAGGACTTTTTCGACGGGATCGCCTCCGGGGTTGCCTGCCATATCAAAGAAGAGGCGGTAGGTCGTACCTGGGACGGTATTCAATGTTGTGCCAATTGTGCCAGCACCATAGGCGCTCAAATCTATGCTTCGACTGCCTTCTGAGGGCTGCCACAATCCTCCAATGTAATCTACACCCTCCCCACCTACGACCCATCCATTGATTTGAGTGCTATCCTTGGATAGGAAGTTCCAATTGCCTGGATCGATAGCTGCGTTCTCAAATCCTCCATTGATAATCACCTGGCCCTGCCCCAATGAGACCAGGATTAATAGCATAGCCGCTAATAGTAAACCTGCGAAAGATTGATTGCACATGTATGTCATTGATATTCCCTAAGGACTAAAAAGCTAACGTTGCAGCTGCTTTCAATCGCAGGAAGAATAGGAGCAGGACTGCATTCGCCCACACCTGTGCCGGGTGGGACAAACTGACAGGCTAAGACTGCAGAGCAATTGCAGAAAGCCAGGAAGGCGGCATAAATCGCAGCGGGGCATCGCCTGCGGGGTGCCGGTGCGGCACATGCTGCCGCGGCTTGAGGCATCCAACGCATTTGATGCCGATCCGATCTACTGTGATCAAAAGATGCCAAAACGATGCCCAGCGGCAGTGGCGACTATGACGCCGGAGGAGTGGTGCGGGACGCGATGATGGCGGGAAGAGTTCAGGCGAAAGCTGGGTGCCTGCTGGGGTCGGGCCTTCTGGTGGCGCTTACTTAGACTGGGCTAGATTATGTTTAATAGTAGCTGCTATCATAGAAAATGATTGATTAAAATAGTTTGAGATGAAATGAGGCTAGACGATGACCGAAGCTGTGTCCATCAAGAATGCCGAAGGCAATCTGGAAGAACTGCTCAATAGGCTGCCATTTGGTGAGTCCATCACATTGACCAGCCCGGAAGGCAGCCCAGTTGCCCTTTTGGTCTCGCTGAAATCAGGAAAGGCTGAGCGAAAGCCAGTTTCCGACTGGGATGCTCAAATGGATGAATTGGCCCAGAAGGTAAGCCTTGCCTGGAAAGGAGAAAAGAGTGCCGTAGAGGTTCTCCAGGAGACACGAAGGTGAGAATCACCATCGATGCCAGCGTTTTTGTTGCTTCAGCTCGATCTGATGAGCCAAATTACCTTTTGAGCAGAAAATTTCTTCGAGATGCGCGGTCCATGGAGGTTTACTGTCCCACTCTCGCCCTAGCCGAATGTGCCGCCGCCATTGCCAGGCAAACCAATGATCCGTATCTTGCCAGGGAACTCATCAACATGATTGAAAATTTTTCAGGAATACAGCTGTTTTCCCTTGATCATTCTCTGGCAAGGAGGGCCGCAGAAATCGCTGTAGAGCATCGCCTGCGGGGTGCTGATGCGGTGTATGCTGCCGTTGCCGATGCCTTTGATGCCGCTCTGGTCTCCTGGGATCAAGAGATGCTGAAGCGATGCCCGGATGCTGTGGCGACGATGACGCCGAAAGAGTGGTGCGAGAAGCGATGATGGGCGAGAAGAGTTCAGGGGAAAGCAGGGTGCCTGCTGGAGCCGGGCCTTTTGGCTGCGCTTGCTTGGGCTCGGGGTCTGCCTGGGCGCCTGGTGTGCGGCGGAGGTGGCAGGATAAACAATATTTCTGCTGGACCGGACTCTATGCATTTCTAAGTCTATGGTTAATTATTTGCCGCTATCTGCTGAGCGATGACGAACGAATCAAGCCATATATATCAAGAATTCACAGAGGATGTGCAGAGCCAATCCAATTCTTTCCAAAAGGTATTTAGTGCATGCAAGAGAAGATAATCGTAATGGCTGCTAGAACTAAGAAGATGCCGTCGAGAGCCAAGGCACTGAGAGAAAGGGGTGCCGAAGAGATCGATAAATCCATTAAATCATCTGATGCAGCAAGCTGCAGGCCATCTCTGCCTAAGATCAATGCGGATCAGATCGACGAGGATGATTTAACGAATGAAGAAGAGATGGCTGCAATAATGAAGTTAGAAGAGGTCTCTTTGCGAAAGTTCCTGGAAGACGAACCTGACATCTACACTCTGGAAGACCTGAAAGTCAGATACAAATGAAAGGCAAGATCGTTGCTATTCCGTTTCCATTTACTGATCTGAAGGGTGCCAAAGTGAGGCCTGCCCTTGTGATTTATGAAGGGCATGAGGATGTCATTGTGGCATTTATCTCTTCAAAAATACCTGCTGAGCTTTACAATGTCCATGTTCTCCTGACCAGAGAAACGCCCGGCTTCAAACTCTCCGGGCTGAAACGGGATTCCGTGATACAGTTGAATAAGCTCGCAACAATAGATAAATCTCTGATTGAAGGCGAGTTCGGAGAGATAGATTCCGAGCTTAAAGGGAAAGTTAGAAGGAAATTGATAGAGATATTTGATCGGTAACATCCGCTCTTGATAGCTATGGGCGTGGCTCGTGCCTGGCAGCGGCAGGCGGGTTGCCCACAAGGACTGTTTTTTGTGCAGACGAGGGGGGCCAGGTGAGCAACATTTCTTAAAAACACACGAGAGAAAGATGATCCCCCGCCCGCTCACGTGCGTGTGCTCGGCTGCGCGCGGGCGCCCTCCGCTGTAGCCACTGCTCGTAGTAATAACGCCGCAGCTGGGACTACCCGCCAGGCCCACAATGCGCAGGCTCGCCCCCTCCCGGGCCAGCATCTCCAGAAGATCCGCATGCGGCTCTATCAGGGCGCGGCAGAAGCGGGGGAACCGAGGCACTTCAATCTGATTTGCAATGCGATTCAAGGAGCAATGCTTTTATGCACATGCATCCAATTAAATCAAGGCGATAATATGGCGAACCCGACATCAAACGCTCCTTAATTTTACACGGAAAATCCTTTGCCATATGGCGGCACTACTGACATTCACGGCAATATTATCCAGGCAATTACAAAAGAGGAACAGGACGCAATGCTCGCCAAGGTAAGGAGAGCCTTCGAGAAGAAGTGATGACAGACATCACAATCGATACTGATTTGCTCTTCTATGTGTCGATGATCTATATAGGATCGTCAGGCTTTAAATATCATGAATCGGAAGTAATACCTATGCTTGAGAGTGTGGAGCGCAAGAGCCGGACGTCAGAGCTCCCTTATGATATGGAAGAGGAAGATGTCACCACAGGGCTAATGAAGCTCTCCGAGCTATCGCTGCATGACTTCTTGTCGAGCGAGCCGGATATCTACACGGACAAAGATCTTAAAGTCAGATACAGATGAAGGGTGACATTGTCCTCGTTCCTTTTCCAAATTCCGACTTGAGCACATGGAAGCGAAGGCCAGCTTTGGTTCTCTACGAAGACCCTCTGGAAAACGAAACAACAATTGCATACATCTCCTCGAAAATCCCAATGACTCTATCAGCAAATGATATATTGATAACAAGGGGAACGCCCTCCTTTGAAGAGTCCGGCTTGAATCATAATTCTGTCATCAAAATAAATAAAATTACAGCAATAAAAACCCATTTCATCGCCGGTTTGCTTGGATCTGCCGACGAAAGCTTGCAGGCGCAGGTCAATTCGGCCCTGGATGCATGCTTGAAGTTTCCAGTATCATTTTATTTATAAGCTGCTTGGAGCCTTAAGCCGGGGATGGCCTGTTCACCGGGCCTCGCTCCAGGATTCCCCACCCTTACCTTCATTTCCCCCCAGCCTCCTCCGCAGCAAAGGCAACCCCCCGCCGCGTGAGCTCCTCCAGCAGCTCCTCCATGAAAACACCCCGCCCGCTCACGTGCGCGTGCTCCGCCGCGCACGGCAGCCCGCCCGTGTAGCCGCTGCTCGTAGTAATAACTCCGCAACTGGGGCTTCCGGCCAAGCCCACAATGCGCAGGCTCGCGCCCTCCCGGGCCAGCATCTCCAGAAGATCCGCATGTGGCTTTATCAGGGCGCGACAGAAGCGGCGAAAATGGGGCACATCAAGCTGGTTTCGGGTTACAGCCCAGCGAGAGAGGCCCAGGTAGAGCGCCTCCGGGCAGGGCAGCTGGACCGTGTGCCCTTCCGGCTGAAAGGCGACAGGCGCGAGGCCCCTAACTCGTGTCAGCGGATTGAGCAGGCAATGGGCGACGACAGTGACCTCTTTTCCGGGGCCCCCAGCCCTGCATTCCGATGAAAATCCCATTTTAGGACGCCCTTGCCCAGATCGCGTGCTCAGATCACTTGACCGGCGGGAGAGAGATCATTTCTTCCACTGCTTGTTCTTGATGTACTGGTAGAAGCTGATGCCTTCCATATCATCGTAGAAGATGATGCTCTCCGCCCGCTCCCCAACCTTGATCTTCAGAGTGCTGTTGTGAAACTCATCCACGTACAGCACATCATCGATCACTTCAAGCGGCACAGTCTGAACGCTGTCCCATGCCAGGCCGGGCCTGACAAAATGCACATTCTTGTCGGTTGTCACCAGATAGCCCAGGACCTTGTCCATCATGCCCATCCTGGCGATGGCCAGCATCTCCTTGGATGCCCTGCTCTCCAGGATGGCAGGAGCAATCTGCACCAGCGTCTCCCCAGCGGCAGCCAGCTTCTTAGCAGTTCGATTAAGCTTTTTGGGAACCTCGACCCCCGGGCCGCCCGCGTCATTCGTCTCGGTCATCAGGTTACAATCTTCTCCAGGCAATCATTCTCGATAGCTATCCTCACCTCGCGCGCCAGCCTGCGGCCGGTGGACATGTTGGTGCGCCAGAGGGCATTTCCATAGGGATGGCCGACCGCCATGTGCACATTGGTCCCGCCGCCGATGCGCGGAGCGACATCGTAGATGTAGAAGTTCAGGTCTTTATCCACACAGGTCTGCAAACAGAATGGGCCGATGATGCCGGGGCTGTAATATTCCTGCGTCGCTGCCACATACTTCTCAGCGAGAACGAAGGCCTTCTCCAGTAGCGACTCGCGCAGAGTGGCAGAGTTGTGGCCGCAGACCGTGTACTCTGGATTGATCTGCTTGTCGTTGAGGGTGAGCTGCTGGGGCGCAGGCAGACGGCAGTGCCCGTCCAGAGAGGTCTCAAAGCGCCAGTCTATGCCAATCAACTCGATCTGCTCGCTGATGGGCGAATAGAAGAAGTCCAGATTGAAGACCGGCCCGATCACATAGCGCTCAATTCTGGCCAGCTCAATTCCATCCTGATCGATAACATTCTGGCGGAGAAGCTGATCTGCCTTCTGGCAGTACTCCTCATAGGAGGAAGCTGTGAAAAATCCCCTCTCCAGGGTCTTTACCGCATGGGGCAGCTTGACCATAACCAGCTCTTTGATATCCTCGGCCTCAACCGGCTCTGGGAAAGGCAGCCCCGCCTTCTCCAGTATCCAGTAATAATCCCTCTTGTCGCCGCGCTCCTCAGAGCGGAGCAAGTTTCGAGAGCCCAGAAGGGGAACCTGAAACTGATCTTCGACGGCATCAATGCCGCAGTAAGAGGTAAACGACCGGTTGGGCACGAAAAGGGTATTTTTGTCCTTGAGATGATCCTGGTTCTCCTGCTCCATAATCTGAGAGAACTTCTTGAGCATCAGGACCTCGTCTATCATGCCGTTTATAATTCTGCCAGATTTGTCCCGACCGGCGCGGAAATACTTGGCATAGGGCTTCTCCCGCCCCTCCTGGCATACCGCCAGCGTCCGGAAATTCTCCTCTACTGCGCCGTCTGCCGTGTCCAGGGCAGAATGGGATGCAATCATCCCGATTCGCAGATCATCGAGGTCGTATCCCCTCAAGACCTCCAATACCTTGCTGCGATCCATCAAGTCAGAGCACCTCAAAATAATTATGTTGTCCTCTCATATTTCCATCCCGATTTATCAAGATGACCCCACCCCACCACCTGGAGCGCGCCTGCGACGCATCTGCCATCAGAGCGGCGCACTCATGCAAGGCGCGAGCCATCAGCCCGCACGATTTCCTTCCTCGAATTCCGGGCAGAAGCTAGGCCTTTCCTTTCGCAGTTATAGTTCCTTTGCTCATCTGTACGCCCGGCAGATGGGCGCCTGCCGCAATGAAGATTTCGCCGCGGATTTCACCGCAAATTGCGCCGCAGATTGTTCCGCAAAGATGCTAGCCCGGATTATGCCCGCACAACATCTGCTCATATCGCTCATTGAGGCGCGCATGCCGCACTGTTGGCTGCAGAAACAGGCGAATTCGTCGCGACCGCATCCCGCCCCCACTGAGGATTTCGCGCCCAGGGATCATGGTCGATGGCAATTAGGTTTTTCGTGCATTACTTTAATATATCTAATTCTCAGGAGAATATAGCCAACCGATATGGAGTTGAGTCTTTTGGCGGGCAGAGCTTGGAAGTTTGGAGACGATATCGATACGGATGCCATCATTCCCGGGCGCTATCTGATCATCAATGATCCGGGAGAGCTGGCAGTTCATCTATTCGAGGGCGTTCGCCCGGAGATGGCAAAGGCGGTTTCTTTTGGCGACTATGTTGTGGGTGGGGAGAACTTCGGATGCGGTTCCTCCCGAGAGCATGCTCCCATCGCCATGAAAGGCGCAGGAGTAAAAGCAGTCGTAGCCAAATCATTTGCCAGAATATTCTTCAGAAACTCCATCAACATCGGCCTGCCTCTGTTTATCTGCCCCCAGGTGGATAGAATCGCCGATGGCGCAGAGATAGAGATAGACATGACCGGCGGCGTGATCTACAATAGATCCCGCTCGGAAAGCTACAAAACGACACCCCTTCCCGACTTTCTCCAGGAGATTGTCGATGCGGGAGGACTCGTGGAATATACCAGACGACATGTTGCCAAGGTGACGGCATGAACTACAAAGTACCAGTTATCCCAGGTGACGGCATCGGCCCGGAGATCATAGCAGAGGGCCAGAAAGTTTTGCAGGCAGCAGCAGATAAATACAACTTCTCCCTGGATTGGATTGAGTATTCCCTGGGAGCGGAGCACTACCTGAAGACAGGCGAGCTTGTAAGCGAAGAGACCCTGAAAAGTCTGGGACGCTATCCTGCCATCTACCTGGGTGCCATCGGCGACCCACGGGTGAGGCCGGGAGTCCTGGAAAAGGGCGTCCTGCTGGCCATGCGGTTCTACTTCGATCAGTATGTGAACCTCCGCCCCGTCAAGCTCCTGGAAGGCGTCTGGACTCCACTCAAGGATAAGACGCCCAAAGACATCGATTTCGTGGTAGTTCGCGAGAATACCGAGGACTTTTACGTCGGGATCGGCAGTCGCGCACGCCGGGGCAAGAGCCACGCGGATTTTGAAATCAAGCGAACCCTCTACAATATAAAGTTCGGCCTGGATATCGATACAGATAGCGAGGAGATCGGCTACCAGATAGGAGAGATCAGCCGCGAGGGCACCAAGCGGGTCATAAAGTATGCCTTTGATCTGGCGGCAAAGAGGCAGAATAAGGTGTCTTCTGTTGATAAGGCCAATGTGCTCAGCGATATCTATGGCTTCTGGCGCGAGGTCTTCCTGGATGTCGCCAAAGGCTACCCACAGGTTAAAACCGATTTCAACTTCGTTGATGCCATCACCATGTGGTTTGTCAAGAACCCGGAGTGGTTTGATGTCATCGTCGCTCCCAATATGTTCGGAGATATCATCACCGACCTTGGAGCCATGATTCAGGGCGGCCTGGGACTGGCGCCCGGTGCAAACCTGAACCCTGAGGGAACCAGCATGTTCGAGCCCATTCACGGCTCAGCACCCAAATACAAGGGACAGAATAAGGTCAACCCCATTGCCACGATATGGTCTGGTGCGCTCCTCCTGGATCACCTGGGCCAGGGCAAAGCGGCTGCGGACATAATCGCCGCCATTGAGCGGAACCTATTTGAAGGGAGGATAAAAACGTACGATTTAGGAGGAAGCTCGACCACCTCTGAGGTTGGCTCGGAGATAGCTCGCCTAGTGGGACTTGTCTAAGTCCCACAAAGGAAAAGGCTTTTATGTGGGATGCTTTTAATCCTCATCAGTGTGCAGCATAAGAGGCTTGAGGCATGTCAGGCAGCGGGGGCTCGTAGCTCAGTTAGGCAGAGCGTCTGGCTTTTAAATTTTTGTATGAAGATACCAGGTGGTCGAGGGTTCAAATCCCCCCGAGCCCGTTTGGGATTTCCTGGCCTGTTTGCTGCTCCTTCTCCAATAAGGTGGTTTCAGTGACCAAGTTTGCCGTAAAAGATCATGAAATGGTTCCGGAACATGTGCTGCTTACTCCGGAAGAGTGTGAGCAGGTGCTGAGTGCATATCACATCGACGCCCCTCAGCTGCCTAAAATTCACGTAACTGACCCGGCGGCCAAAGAGATAGAGGCCAAAGTTGGCGATATTATCAAGATAATCAGAAAAAGTACAACTGCTAAGCAATCGATCTTTTACCGGCTGGTAATAGATTAAGGGTGGTCTTTTGCTCGATAGAAATGTTCTTTATGGCTCCTATTTTACCAGGGACAAGCTGGTGCACCATCATATAAACTCATTTAATGATTTTATAGATAAAGGCTTACAGAAGGTCATAGATGAAGTGAGTATCATCGAGACCAATATCGAGAACACTTATGTGAAGCTTGGCAAAATCAGGGTGGGCAAGCCCGTAGTTCGCGAAGCGGACGGCTCCATAGAGAGGCTCTATCCAAATGATGCCAGGCTTCGCAATCTGACCTATGCTTCCCCAATCAAGCTGGAGATGACCATCGTCGAGGGCGAGACAGAAAAGGACCTGGTCGAAGCAGACATCGGCACGCTGCCCATTATGCTCAACTCCAAGATCTGTAACCTCTCCGGGCTTACGGCGGACGAGATGATTACCTTCGGAGAGGACCCTTCGGACCCCGGCGGCTATTTCGTGGTCAACGGCTCAGAAAGGGTCATTATGACTCTGGAGGACCTGGCTCCAAACAAGATCCTGGTCGAATACAACCAGCGCTACGATGAGAACATCGAGGTGGCCAAGGTCTTCAGCCAGAGGCAGGGCTACCGCTCGTTGGTCATTGTGGAGCGGGGCCGCCGTTCCATCCTCGAGGTATCCTTCCCCTCAGTCTCCGGAAGGCTCAACTTTGTGACCCTCCTGCGATCTTTAGGCATGGAGACAGATATGGACATAGTGAAATCCGTATCAGATAACCCTGAAATCATCAAGTTCATGCTTGAGAACCTGGAGGAAGCTGAGGTTTCGACCAACGATGAGGCTCTTGAAAAGATCGGTGCCCGCGTGGCTGCCGGCCAGGCCAAGGAATACCAGAAGAAGAGAGCAACCTACGTCCTGGACAGGTACCTGCTTCCTCACATCGGTGTGGATGAGAAGGATCGCTTTTCCAAGGCGCTCTTCCTCTCGCGCATGGCTGAAGCCTGCTTCGAGCTGGCCCTGGGGCGACGCGGCGAGGACGATAAGGACCACTACTCCAATAAGAGGCTGAAGCTCTCCGGAGATCTGATGGAAGACCTGTTCCGGGTGGCCTTCAACCGTCTAACCAGAGACATTAAGTACCAGCTGGAGCGGGCCAGCATGAGAAACAGAGATCTCAATGTAGTGACCACGGTTCGCGCCGATGTCCTCACCGAGAGAATGATCCATCCCCTGGCCACAGGAAACTGGGTCGGCGGGCGCACAGGCGTCTCTCAGCTTTTAGATCGCACCGACTACATGGCGACATTATCTCATCTGCGTCGCGTGATCTCACCCCTCTCCCGATCTCAACCGCACTTTGAGGCCAGAGATCTTCATGCCACCCAGTGGGGTCGCATCTGTCCTAGCGAGACTCCGGAAGGGCCGAACTGCGGCCTGGTGAAAAACTTCGCCCAGGGAGTGGAGCTATCCAAGGGCGCGGAAGATTCCGTTAATATCAAGAAAATACTGTATGACTTGGGCGTAATTGCAGTGGGTGGTAATGTTGTCTGAAGCTGTGATTTCGGGCGCTAGAATTTATTTAAATGGTGAGATCATAGGCCATCATGATGATCCAAAGGCATTGGTCACAAATTTGCGTCGCTTGAGGCGTTCCGGCAGCATCAGCAGCCAGACGAATGTGGTCTATTTCGAGGATACCAATGAGATCTTCATGAACAACGATGCCGGTCGAGCGAGAAGGCCGCTCATCAACGTGGAGAACGGAAAGGCTCTGGTAACCGAAGAGCATGTGGACAAGATAAAGACCGGCGAGATGACCTTTGCCGACCTTGTGTCATCGGGCCTGGTGGAGTATCTGGATGCAGAGGAAGAGGAGAACACCCTCATCGCCATCTGGGAAGGCGATATCACGCCCGACCACACCCATCTGGAGCTGGATCCCTCTCTGATTTTGGGCATCGCCGCGGGCCTTGTGCCCTATCCAGAGCACAATGCCAGCCCCAGGAACACCATGGGCGCAGGAATGGTAAAGCAGTGCCTGGGAATGTCTACCGCCAACATGAGGCTGCGGCCGGACACGCGCGGCCATTATCTGAACAGCCCGCAAAAAGGAATCGTCAGGACCAAGACCTCGGGCGCCATAGGCTTTGAGGAGAGGCCTGCCGGCCAGAATTTCGTTGTGGCGGTCCTGGCATACGAAGGATACAATATTGAAGATGCCCTGGTGATGAACCGCGGCTCAATTCAGCGCGGCCTCGCGAGAAGCCACTTCTTCCGGGTCTCTGAGGCAGAGGAGCGAAAGTATCCGGGCGGCCAGGAGGACAAGTTTGAGATTCCCGATGTTGAGGTCCGGGGAGCGCGGGGCAGCGAAGCCTATGACCAGTTGGACTCCGACGGTCTTGTAAACCCCAATGCCTATGTGGGCCCCAATGATGTGCTCATCGGCAAGACCAGCCCGCCCAGATTCCTGGAGGAGCCGTCCGAATTCGGCCTCACGACCCAGCAGAGGCGGGAGACGTCGGTTACCATGCGATCCAACGAGAAGGGTGTGGTGGACATGGTCATCCTCACCGAATCCTCCAACGGCAACCGTCTGGCCAAGGTAAAGACCAGGGACCAGAGAATTCCGGAATTGGGCGACAAATTCGCATCCAGGCACGGCCAGAAGGGCGTCATCGGATTGATTGTCCCCCAGGAGGATATGCCGTTCACAGAGTCTGGCATGGTGCCGGATCTGCTGCTCAATCCTCATGCCATCCCGTCACGAATGACTGTGGGCCACGTCCTGGAGATGATCGGCGGAAAGGTGGGATCACTGGAAGGCAGATTTGTGGATGCCACCGCTTTCCTGGGCGAAAACGAGCATGACCTGCGAAGCGCTTTGAAGAAATTCGGCTTCTCGCACACCGGCAGAGAGATACTCTACAATGGCGCCACCGGCCTGCAGATCATGGCCGACATCTTCGTAGGAGTGATCCTCTACCAGAAGCTCTATCACATGGTCACAGGCAAAATGCATGCCCGTTCCCGCGGTCCTGTTCAGGTGCTAACTCGCCAGCCAACCGAAGGCCGGGCTCGTGAAGGCGGACTGAGATTTGGTGAGATGGAAAGAGATGTGCTCATCGCACATGGAGCAGCCCTGGCTCTGAAAGAGCGTCTGGTTGATGAGTCGGACAAAGTGACTGAGCTGGTTTGCAGCCATTGCGGCATGATTGCCATCCATGACCGAAGGAGAAATGCGGACTTCTGCCCGACCTGCGGAGCGGATACGGAGATCTATCCCGTGGAGATGAGCTATGCCTTCAAGCTTCTGCTCGACGAGATCAAATCATTAGGTGTAGCGCCTCGACTAATCCTGGAAGACGCGGTTTAGGTGGAAAATATGACGGTCCCCAAGAGAATTGGCAAGATCCGCTTCGGCCTCATCTCGCCACAAGAGTTTCGGAAGATGAGCGTGGTAAAGATCATCACCGCTGACACATACGATGATGATGGTTTTCCTATTGAAATGGGCCTCATGGACCCGAGGCTTGGTGTCATAGATCCCGGACTGCGCTGCCGATCTTGCGGCGGCAGGCCCGGCGAGTGTCCCGGACACTTTGGCCATATCGACCTCATTGCCCCTGTGATTCACGTGGGCTTTGCTAAATTGATCAGAAAGATACTGAGGGCAGTTTGCAGAGACTGCTCCCGCCTCATGCTCAAAGAGAACGATAAGAAGATGTACCTCGGCCAGATCCAGGAATTGGAGAGGCTGGGGCAAATGACCGACGACACTGTCAACAAGGTCTTCTCTGAGGCTCGCAAAAACAAGACATGTCCCTATTGCGGAGCGCCTCAGAAGGAGATCAAATTTGAGCGGCCCCTCTCCTATATCGAAGACGGCCATAAGCTCACGCCATCGGATATACGCGATAGATTCGAAAAGATCCCGGATGAAGATATTGCAGTCATGGGCATGAACCCGGCCACCGCCCGTCCGGAATGGATCATACTGACTGTGCTGCCGGTGCCTCCCGTTACCATGCGCCCCTCCATCACACTGGAGTCCGGTCAGAGAAGCGAAGACGACCTCACTCATAAGCTGGTGGACATCATCAGGATCAACCAGCGATTCCAGGAGAACCGTGAGGCAGGCGCGCCCCAGTTAATCATTGAAGACCTGTGGGAGCTGCTCCAGTATCATATCACCACGTTTCTCGACAACACCGTCTCAGGCGTTCCCCCCGCCCGTCACCGCAGCGGCAGGCCGTTGAAAACGCTCTCTCAGAGGCTAAAGGGCAAAGAAGGGCGGTTCAGAGGATCACTATCAGGCAAACGTGTTAACTTCAGCGCCAGAACGGTCATCTCTCCTGACCCCAATCTCAGCATCGGTGAGGTAGGCGTGCCCAGGGAGATCGCCATGGAGCTGTCCGTTCCCATGATTGCCAACGCCAGAAACATGGAGCTGGTGAAGACCTATGTCAGGCGCGGACCGGAGCGGCATCCCGGCGTCAATTATGCCACCCGCCCGGACCAGAGGCGTGTGAAGGTGACTGAGAAGAACTGCGAGGAGGTAGCCGAGCAGATCGACATCGGCTGGAAGATAGACCGGCAGCTTTCCGACGGAGATATAGTCCTCTTCAACCGCCAGCCGTCCCTGCACAGAATGTCCATCATGTCCCATCGCGTTAAAGTCATGCCCTACAAGACATTCAGGCTCAATCCCGCCGTCTGCCCGCCTTACAACGCAGACTTCGACGGCGACGAGATGAACATGCATGTGCCCCAAACCGAGGAAGCGCGTGCCGAGGCTGAGATCCTCATGAGGGTACAGGAGAACATCCTCTCGCCCAGATTCGGCGGCCCCATCATCGGCGGAATACACGATTACGTGACAGGCTCGTTCCTGCTCACCCACGGCAGAAAGCCCATCGCCCGGCGCGAGGTCATGGAGCTGCTCAAAAAGTTCAATATCCCGGAGCTTCCCGAGCCTGAGGGCGTGGCCGACGGCAAACCCTACTGGACAGGAAAGCAGATATTCAGCCTCGTTCTGCCAAGAGGCCTGAACCTGACGTTCAAGGCGGACTTCTGCTACAACTGCGATGTCTGCAAAGGCGCCGATTGCGAGAACGATGCATTTGTGATAATTGAAGATGGCCACCTCCTGAAAGGAACCATCGATGCCGAGGCTGTGGGCGCTTTTAAGGGCAAGATAACAGACAGGATAATAAAGGAGTACAGTCCCTCCGTGGCAAGTGAGTTCCTGGACAGGATGACACTTCTGGCTCTGCGGGGAATCATGCATGCGGGATTTTCCTTCGGCATAGATGACGAGGACATTCCCGAGGCTGCAGTAGATCAGATTGAGGAGACGACCAGAACCGCTCGCGAGAAGAGCCGGCAGCTCATCGAAGCCTACAATGCGGGCGAACTGGAGCCTCTGCCGGGCAGAACGCTCGATGAGACCCTGGAAATGAGGATCATGCAAACCCTGGGCAAAGCAAGGGATACGGCAGGCAAGATCGCAGGCCGTCACCTGGGCTTGGACAACTCCGGAGTGGTCATGGCAGTGAGCGGTGCACGCGGCAGCATGCTCAACCTCACCCAGATGGCGGCATGCGTCGGCCAGCAGTCGGTGCGCGGCGAACGCATCATGCGCGGCTATGCAGGAAGGACGCTGCCTCACTTCCGACCGGGAGACCTGGGCGCAGAAGCACACGGATTCGTGGAATCGAGCTACAAAGGCGGCCTCAACCCCACGGAATTCTTCTTCCACGCCATCGGTGGTCGCGAGGGTCTTGTGGACACGGCCATCAGGACATCTCAGAGCGGTTACCTGCAGCGCAGGCTGGTTAATGCTCTGCAGGATCTGGAGGTGAGGTACGACGGCACAGTCAAGGAGACAAGGGGCATGATCGTCCAGTTCCGGTATGGAGAAGATGGAGTGGATGCATCCCGCCGAGACTATGCGAGTACCGATAACGTGAGGCGCATCATAAAGAATGTGCTGAAGAAGGAGTCGGCATGATCCTCACAGAAAAAGATATAACAGAGAAGCTTGGGCAGCTCGACCTTCCCCAGAGCATAAAAGAGGCAATAGAAGGCGGGCTAAAAGGAGCTACCGTAAGCAGCGAGCAGATGGAGGAGATCATATCCCAGGTCTCTTCCGACTATGAGCACTCAAGGGTCGAGTCGTGCGAGGCGGTGGGCGTTGTCGCGGCTCAGTCCATCGGCGAGCCAGGCACTCAGATGACCATGCGTACCTTCCACTACGCAGGAGTAGCTGAGATCAACGTAACACTGGGTCTGCCCAGGCTCATTGAGATCGTAGATGCCAGAAAGATACCATCCACGCCGACCATGACCATAAGGCTTAATCAGGATTATGCCCACGATCGTGACCTGGCGAGGGAAGTGGCTTGGGCGATAGAGTCCACCTCCATTCTCCACTTGGGATCCATAGCTACCGATCTAGCGGAGATGAATGTGATCATTGAGCTGAACCCGAGCGCACTGGAGCAACGCAAGATCACCGCAGAAGAGGTGGCTTCAAGGCTGAAAGAGGAGACGGGCCTGTCCGTTGATCAAAAAGAGAACCTGCTGGTGATGGTCCCCAAGGAGCCCTCCTACAGGGAGCTACTACAGCTGGTAGAGAAGATCAAACGAATATCGCTCAAAGGAGTAGAGGGCATCAAGCGGGTCGTCATCCGCAAGGAAGGCGACGAGTATGTCCTTTACACGGAAGGATCCTCGATCAAAAAGGTCATGCAGTTTGAGGGTGTTGACCCAACCCGCATTAAGACCAATAACATAAGCGAGATCGGTGAGGTACTTGGCATTGAGGCGGCCCGAAATGCTATTATTAATGAAGCCACGGACACGCTACGTGAGCAGGGTCTCTCCGTAGATGTGCGACACATCATGCTTGTGGCAGACATCATGACCGTGGATGGCGAGCTGAAACAGATTGGACGACATGGCGTCTCAGGCGAAAAGGCCAGCGTGCTGGCCAGAGCGGCCTTCGAGGTCACAGTCAACCACATTCTGGATGCGGCCATTCGCGGAGACATAGACGATCTGAGAGGAGTGACCGAGAACGTAATCGTTGGCCAGCCGATACAGCTGGGAACAGGTGACGTTACGCTGGTCGCAATGAAGAGATGAGGTAATAACGATGATAAACGTAGATAGAGCCCTGAGAAGTTCCATTAGAACCGGAAAAGTGGTGCTGGGATCGAATAGGACCGTTGAAACAGGACTTGACGGACAGGCTAAACTCATAGTGTTTGCGGCAGACTGCCCTGTGGATGTAAGAATGAAGCTGGAGACCATAGACGTCCCAGTCTACGGTTACCAGGGTATGGGCAAGGACCTCGGATCTGCCTGCGGAAAACCCTTCTCCGTGGCCGCCTTGGCCATCATCGAGCCAGGTGACTCGGAGATAATGGCACTGCAGCGCGAGATCCGAGGTGTTGAGGCATGAGTGAGTTTAAGCTCACCACCGAAGGTATCAGATATATTGCTTTGTTCGAGAGCCTGACGGGCGGCATGGCCAGAGATTGCGTCGTTGATGCGGATAACGAACGCATCATTTTTGTCATAAAAAAAGGAGACATGGGCGCAGCCATAGGCCGGAAGGGCTCAAACATCAACCGGGTAAAGAAATCGGTAGGAAAGCAGATAGAGATCGTCGAATACAGCGACGACGTGAAGGAATTTTTGGAGAACCTCTTCCAGCCGGCGGCCATCAAGAATGTCATGGTCGTGGACAAGAACAATAAGCGATTGGCTTATGTAGAGGTAGCAAATAAAGACAAGGGCATTGCCATCGGCAGAGATGGCCGAAACATATTAAAAGCCAAGATGCTTGCGCAGAGGCATCACGGCGTTGATGATATCATAATTCAATAGGGATTTGTTGCGATTTACTCAAGGTGAAATGAATGGGAAATGGAATCTATGCCGCCAGGAAACTGGAGAGTGATAGGAAGACGCTCCGGTGGAGCGATCCTAAGTATATCCGAAGGATGTCTGGGAGCAAGTTGAAGGCTGACCCACTGAGTGGAGCACCCATGGGACGGGGAATAGTTCTCGAAAAGGTCGGAATTGAGGCCAAGCAGCCCAATTCAGCCATAAGAAAGGCAGTGCGCATTCAGCTTATCAAGAACGGCCGTCAGGTTACGGCTTTTGCCCCGGGGGACGGAGCTATCGGATTCATAGACGAGCACGACGAGGTTACCGTTGATCGAATCGGCGGCCGTCAGGGACGATCCATGGGAGACATTCCCGGAGTCAGATTCAAGGTTATCGCAGTCAATAACGTCTCCTTGCTGGAGCTTGTCCGAGGGAGAAAGGAAAAGCCGGTAAGGTGATTATTATGAAGTTATTCGGCAAATGGGACCCGGCTGAGGTCGAGGTTGCAGACCCTAGCGTAAAGGGCTACATGAACATGGCATCCAAGTCGGTCATGATTTCAGGCGGCAAGCATGCTAAACAGCAATTTAAAAAGTCCGAGCAGCATATCGTCGAGCGCCTGGTAAACAAGCTCATGAGAAAGGAAGACAATACGGGAAAGAAGCTCAAGACCTACGGCGTAGTGGAGCGCGCATTCGATATCGTTGCCAAGAAGACCAAGGAGAACCCGCTCTCCGTCCTCGCCAAGGCCATAGCAAATGCCGGGCCGCGCGAAGAGGTCGTCCGTCTCAAGTACGGCGGCATAACTGTGCCCAAGGCAGTTGATACTTCTCCCCAAAGGCGCGTTGACACCGCACTCATGTTCATATCCAAGGGAGCGCATGCAGCGTCCTTCAAGAAGCCCAAGTCAATTGAGGCCGCGCTGGCAGAAGAGATCATAGCAGCAGCCAACCGCGATGTCAAGAGCTACGCCATCAACCACAGGGACAGTGTTGAGCGCGTGGCAAAAGCGGCAAGATAAGCCGCACTTTTTTGTGGGAAATGATAGGCGCAGCAATGGCGCCTATCATAGTCACATTTTTGCATCATTTAGCTTGCGTTTATATGCAAGTACACACTGACCATTTAAGCTAGAAGGAAGTGAGTGCTTTCCATGATTTCCGATCTGGCCGTCATCGGCGGCGTTGGCTTCGCCCTGCCTGGGCTTGCTGACGAGATAGAGACTCCCTACGGACTGGTGCCCATCGTTCGCAGCCGGATGAAAGGGCATAAGATCATCTTCATCTCCCGCCACGGCGAAGGCCACCTTCCTCCCCACAGGGTCAACTACCGGGCGATCATCTCCGCCGCCAGAATGGCAGGGGCAAGTGCCGTCATCTCCATCAACACCGTGGGCAGCATGGCAGGGCATCCCATCGGCAGCATCTTTTTGCCGGACGATTTTGTGGAGTTCACCAAAAGCCGGCCCAATACCTTCTTTGAAGAGAGAGCAGTCCATGTGGACATGAGCCAGCCCTATTGCCCGGACCTTCGTAGCTCGCTGGCTGATGCGGCCCGCTCCCTCGGCCAGACCGTGAGCGAAGGCGTCTATGTCTGCGCCGAGGGTCCCCATCTGGAGTCGCCCGCCCAGATCAGGATGATGCGCCAGTTCGGGGATGTGGTGGGCATGACCGGCTATCCTGAGGTGGCTTTGGCCAGGGAGGCGGCCCTCTGTTATGCCTCGCTATGCGTCGTTACAAATCCCGCCGCAGGAATGACTGGCGGAGGCAATCTGACCGTATCTGAGATCGCCGATCTCATGAAAAGGTATCAGATGACAGTTGAAGAGATGGTTTCTTTGGCAATGCAGACGATAGCCGATCAGAGAGAATGCATCTGTCGGGATGCTCTGAAATGTGCGAGGTTTTAGCCTGCAACAGTTTTATATATAATTTACACAGTTACCTACCATCCATGTATTCCACAAAGATCGCAGGATTTCTGTCCTTCGTGGGAGCCTGCCAATTTCTTATGATCATGCTCGTCTGCGAGGCGCTTTATCCCGGCTACAGCATCTCTGAAAATATGATAAGCGACCTGGGGATGGGACGAACGGCAGGATTGTTCAATAGCTCAATAATGCTCCTAGGAGCGATGATAATCCTTTCCGCCATATCATTTCATTCCTTTCACGGCAATAGGCTATTTTCGATTCTGATGGTTCTCACCGGTGCTGGTGCGATGGGGGTGGGCATCTTTCCGGAAAATATTCGTCCAATTCACGAGATCTGCGCTGGCGTTACATTTTTCTCTGGAGGACTGTCGGAAATGCTCTCCTTCTTTCTCATAAGATTTCCCATGTCCATGATAGCGGCCTTGCTGGGAGGGATTACTCTGGGCTGCCTGGCACTCTTTGTGCTGGGAAATAACCTGGGACTGGGCCCTGGCGGCATAGAGAAGATGATCGTCTATCCGATGATCCTCTGGGGAGCGGGCTTTGGCGGGTACCTAATGGCTTCGGAGCGAAGGTAAGAAGGTGCCCGAACTTCCCGAGGTGGAGATGGCCCGCCGGTATTTGCAGGCAATATCGCTTCACCGGACCATCCTGTCGGCAAGAGTCCTTGACGGGCGCATCCTGGCGGGCGTCACCGCTTCCCGGCTGGAGCAGGCCCTGACAGGCAGGCAATTTGATTGCGCCCTGCGCCACGGCACGATTTCTGGAGAGCATGCTTGGTAGAAGATAGCTAATTAAGCAAGCGCTTATTAAACAAAGGATTGTCGCGGGGCAGGGCGACCTCTATGCTGACGAGGCCCTCTTTCAGGCAGGCATCTGTCCCAGGGCTCGCTCTCTTTCAATAGAGCAGCTTGCTGCGCTTTTCTCATCTATCCAGGAAGCTCTCATGGCGTATCTGGCCGTTCATGCCAATCTGGAGAAGCTGCCCGACACCTATCTCCTGCCCCACCGACATCCAGGCGGAAGGTGTCCGATTGATGGCGCTTTGCTCAGCCGGGAGAAGATCGGCGGGAGGACAAGCTACTTCTGTCCGGGGCATCAGAAAATGAAAATAAGTTAAGGATAAATAGTACGAACTATGTAAGATAACTATCCAGCAGCTTTTCCAAAAATCAAGGGCTGCTGGCGGGGATGGTAGGAGAATGATAGAAGCAGGAGACGATTCTTGCGATGTAATCGACCAGTCGGTGCTGGCCAGCCTCCGGGAGCTGCAGGATGAAGGGGATCCTGACATCGTCGCCGAGGTGGGCGGATTGTTCCTCAAGCATTCGCCCGATAAGATAAATTCCATTTTGCAGTCTGCAGAAAGCAAAGACGCCAAAGGGCTGCATCTGGCTGCCCACAGCCTGAAGTCGAGCGCCGCTTACATCGGTGCCATGCGCCTTTCCGCTATGGCCAAGGAACTGGAGATGATGGGCCGGTCCAGTTCATTGCAGGGGGCGACAGAGCTGGCACAGAAACTGAAGGCAGAATATTTGCTCGTCAAAACGGCACTCGAAAAGGAGATCAATGAGCAGGGCTAAGAGCATCTGCGATCGCGTCTATGCCGTGGGCGGATCGGACTTATCCGCCCCGGAAGACGCTTTTATCTATCTGGTGGACGCCGGCAGTGAGCTGGTGCTGGTCGATTCCGGAGTAGGCTACAGCGCAAGCAGAATCGAGGACAATATCCGGTCGCTGGGTTTTGAGCCGGCGGCAGTCTGGCACATAATTGCCACCCATTGCCATATCGATCACATTGGAGGCCTTTTCACCTGGAAAGAGCGCTACGGCTCAAAGATCATCGCCCACGAGCTGGACCGGGCGGGCATCGAGGGCGAGAACAATGCTCTCACTGCAGCCTGCATGTATGGCGTGGACTACAAACCGGTCAAGGTAGACACACTGCTCGCCGGAGAGGCGCAGGAGCTAACTCTAGGGGACATGAAGTTTCATTTTCTGCACACACCCGGGCACACGCCCGGAAGCATCTGCATCTACATAGATACCAGAGATGGCCGGGTTCTATTCGGTCAGGACATTCACGGTCCTTTTTCGCCTGACTGGGGATCGGACCTTCAGATGTGGCGCGCTTCCATGCAGAAGCTTCTGTCCCTGCGGGCGGATGTTCTCTGCGAGGGGCATGCCGGAGTCTACCGGGGAGATAAAGTCGGAAAGTACATTGAGTCGTACTTGAAGAGATACAGCTAAAATAGAAGAATTTAGAAGTATTGCGCAGAGTTGCACTGATAAGTTGCACAAGATTGCAGAGGGTGAAGCGCATTACCTCCAAGTCCTGGCTCACAGTAATAGCAGTAGCACTGATTACAGGTGCCATATTTTTTCAGGAGATCGAGGGCCATCCGGCTCAAAATCGTCCGGCTCTGGATTTAGCAATAGCGGAAACGACATTCCTGAGAAATACTATTTCGGCATGAATGCAGCCGACATAGATAGTCCCATTGAACTGGTCCGTTTTGCTACCAGCATAAGGCCGGATACCAGCCGCCTGGACATACCGATGAAGGCGGCATACTACCAGTGGTATCTCAAGAACCGGGGCTTCAATGTGAGCTTTGTCCACAGCGATGATTTCCGGAATCAGGGCATCGAGCATGTCTGGCTCCTGTATGAAAACAGCATTCTCTTGCTGAAAAAAGGGCAGCTTTAGAGGGACCTCGAAGGCATTTCGCCGGCATCCAGCAGACATTCAGCACCTAACCTATTTTTTCTCTCTACTGGCGATCTTTTTTGCCGCAAGCCTTTCATATACCCCTCAGGAATGGTGACTTGTGAACGCGTTCCTCCTGCTTGATGACCAGATCAGAGCAAAGCTAGAGGAAGAGAGGATCTTTGAGCCGACAAAGCCTCAAAAAGAGGCCATTCCTGCCATTCTCTCAGGAGAGAATGTGCTGCTCATCGCTCCTACCGGCACAGGAAAGACCGAGGCGGCAAGCCTTCCCATCTTCCATCAGATCCTCTCTAGCAAGATCAAAGGCACAAAGGCAGTCTACATCACTCCGCTTCGCGCCCTGAATCGGGATATGCTTCGCCGGTTTCAGGAATGGGGAGAGAAGCTGCACATCAGCGTAGCCGTTCGACACGGCGACACGAGCCAGGCGGACCGGAGAAGACAGGCATTAAAGCCGCCGGACCTTCTCATTACCACCCCGGAGACGATGCAGATAATGCTCACTGGAAAGCTCCTGCGCAAGAATCTTTCCACAGTTAAGACGGTGGTGGTGGATGAGGTGCACGAGATGGCCACCACCAAGCGCGGCTCGCAGCTGGCTGTGATCCTGGAGAGGCTGGCTGAGCTTGCCGGAGACTTCCAGAGGATCGGCCTTTCTGCTACCGTAGGCTCGCCTGAGGATGTGGCCAGGCTGCTCGCTGGAAGGGGACGAAGCTATCGAATCATAGAGACGGAGGTGGAGAGGGCCAGCGACCTTCGGGTGACCAGCCCAACACCCGTCAGAGGAGACTATGCCATGGCAAGCACTCTCGAGTGCGACCCTCATCTGGCTGCGCAGATTCGTTTCATCCGGGAGATGGTGCACAGCAAGAAGTGCCTTATTTTTGTGAACACCCGTCAGGCTGCGGAGGTATTGGGCTCAAGGTTTCGCCAGCTAGGCGAGCCAGTGGGGGTACATCACGGCAGCCTATCTGTGGAAGCACGGGTGGAAGCAGAGGAGGCCTTCAAATCCGGGAACTTGCGAGGCCTGATCTGCACATCCTCCATGGAGCTGGGAATTGATATCGGCGATGTGGACCACGTCATTCAGTACAGCTCGCCCCGTGCCGTCTCCCGCCTTTTGCAGCGGGTTGGCCGTTCCGGCCACAGGATCGGCCTTCTCTCCTCCGGAACCATCATCGCCACCAGTGCCGATGACCTGGCTGAAGCCTGCGCCATCTCCCGGGCTGCGGCCGCTGGAGAGCTGGAAGAGATCCAGATTCACGAGAAGCCCACTGATGTCCTGGCCAACCAGATTGTGGGACTGGAGATGGATTTTGGTGACATTGACAGGGAGACCGTGCAGAGAATCGTCACCAAGGCCTATCCATTCCGGGAGCTATCCAGAGAAGAGATGGATGGCGTAATCGAGGAAATGGCAGAGCACAGGCTGGTGAGGCCGGAGGGAAACATCCTGCAGAGGACTCGCAAGGCGCGGGAGTACTACATCGAGAACCTCTCCATGATTCCGGATGAGAAGAGGTACAATGTCTATGACATAGTGGGCCGCCGGTCCGTTGGCACTCTGGATGAGGCATTTGTGGTCAGCTTCGCTCAGCCTGGGTCCACATTCGTCACCAAGGGTGAGATCTGGGAGATAACGGAGATCGAGGACAACGAGATCAAGGTTGTGCCAATTCACCGGAGCGGTGAGATTCCCAGCTGGACCGGCGAAGAGATTCCAGTTCCCTTTGCCGTGGCTCAGGAGGTGGGATGCATCCGGCGGGAGATCAGTTCTGCATATGATGAGGATACAGGAAATGATGCGCCAGGGAACGGGGCGGCATCTGATAGGGCGGCTGCAATGCTCGTGAGAAGGTATCCGCTGGACGATGCTGCTGCAAAGGAGCTGGTCGACCTCATTAAAAAGCAGATGGAGAAAAACCTGCCCGTTCCTGATGAATCCCACATTGTGGTGGAGTGCGGTGGGGAGGGGGCAATCATCAATGCCTGCTTCGGCCATAAGACCAATGACACACTTGGCAGAGTGATAACTTCGATTCTCTCCGCCCGGTTCGGCAGCAATGTGGCCATGCAGATAGATCCTTACCGAATTGAGCTGACGCTGCCGCGCGTGCTCCTTGCTGAGGAGATCAAGAAGCTTCTCATCGAGCTGGACCCGACTTACGTGGAGCCCATTTTGGAGATGACCCTCAAGAACACCACTCTCCTGCGCTGGAAGATGGTTCATGTAGCACGCAAATTCGGGGCATTTTCCAGGGATGTGGACTATCAGAGGGTCAGCATGGCAAAGCTGCTGGCGGTATTTGAGGGCACACCCATGTACCGGGAGGCTCTACGGGAGATCTATCATGACCGGCTGGACATAAAGCGAGCCAGATGGGTCCTGGAGAAAATTAAGGACGGCACAATTGAGGTCGTTTGCAGCTCCCCCAGCCCCATTGGAACCTCAGGGCGGGGTGGGGGGCGGGATGTCATATCTCCAGAGCACGCTGATGCTGCGGTCATCGATCTGCTAAAAAATCGCATCATGAACGATCGAGTCCTCCTGTTTTGCGTCAATTGCAAGAAATGGAAGAGCATTCGCCAGGTGGAACGGGTCGCTGAGCGGCCTGAGTGTCCCATATGCGGTTCCCGCATGGTTGCCGCCCTCAAGCCCTGGGAGGAAGAGGAGATCAAGATCGTCAAGAAGCCGGAGAAGAAGAAGACCGCCGAGGACCGGCGCAGGACGAAAAGGGTATTTCGCAATGCAAATCTGGTATTAAGCTACGGAAAGACAGCCGCCATCGCTCTCGCCAGCCGGGGGCTTGGCCCGGAGACCGCTGCCCGGGTGGTAGGAAAAGGGCAGCGCGACGAGCTGGAGTTTTATCGGGACATACTGAAGGCTGAGAGGGAGTACGCCAGGACGAAGAGGTTCTGGGGATGAATACTGAAAATAATCAAGTCGCCGACAGAAGAATTCTCCGATAGTTAGTTGGCTAAAATCGATATGTATAGGTGCGGGGGATGGGATTCGAACCCACGAACACCTTCGTGACTGGACCCTGAATCCAGCGCCTTTGACCTGGCTTGGCAACCCCCGCAAAAGAGGCAGCCAATCTCATGCAGTAGTAGTATTTAACTGTATTCGTAGCTCCCGCCCGGCAGCCTGCCATTGCAGTCTCGCATTCTTCCTGCCGCAGGCCCTATTGCCATCGTTTTCTTCAGCCATTCTCTGAGCTCCCGCGTCGCAATCCTCCTCAAATCATGTGATGCTTTCGAGGCCCCGCATGACCTTGAAGGAAAAAGCAATCCATCGAACAGGAGGATGACGCAGCTTAAGTGCCCCGAACAGCCGCAGGCTCAACGCAGCCACGCCCGGCCATCTGCTTGCGACAAAAGTGTCCAAGCCTGCCCGGCGTTGAGGGCGCAGACTGACCCGCGCGTCTAACCGCGCGCGGCGCGTTCCACCAAAAACAGCATCGATAAACAGCAGACAGTGATACCAAGAGCACACAACGATCAATCGAAGACCGCCAAGCATCCAAGCCTGCCCGGCGCTGAGGGCGCAGACTGATCCGCGCGTTTAATAACCGCGCGCGGAGTGTTCCACCAAAAAAAGCATCATGAATCAGCCAACGCTGACGCCAGAGCACACCTCGATCAAAAATAAACCGCCGAGCACCCGAACCGCCCCGGCACTGATAGGTGCCCGCCAATCTGCTGCGCCACACTCCAGCGAGCCTGCGCCACACCTGCCCGCCAGCTGCGCACCCCCGCTAAAAAAATGCTGCACAAATTAAGCTAAACCCAAGCTCAGTCTTCTTCAATCACGACTGGAAAAAGTATCAGCGCAAGCCAAAAAATAGCAGATTCCCTTAAGTCTTCCGCACCGGCAATGAGCATTCTCCGCAAGAATCCCGCAATGTCCGGCCTTGCCTACAAGGCCACTGTCTTCCATCTCTAAACCTTGACCGCCAGCATCCTCTCAATCGACCGACGCGCTTTCGCCGCAATCTCCTCAGGCACTGTTACCCGCGGCTCCAGAGTCTGCAAAGCCCGCAGGATTTTGGCGAGATCGGTCTTCTTCATATTCTGGCAGATGGCGTTGCTGGTCAACGGATAGAACTCCTTGTCCGGATTTTCCTTCTTCAGCCGGTGGATCATGCCCACCTCAGTTCCGATGATGAACTCCCTCGCAGCACTGGCTTTGGCATGCCTTCCCATCCCGGCGGTGCTGTAAGTGAAATCCGCCTCATCGATGACCTCTGGCCGGCACTCCGGGTGCACCAGCACCTCGGCCTTGGGATGCTCCGCCCGAGCGGCCCTTACCTGCTCGGCAGTCAGATGATCATGCACATAGCAGTAGCCATTCCAGGGAATGATCTTCTTGTTTGTGTGGCGGGCCACATAGGCTGCCAGATTCCTGTCCGGCACGAAGATGACCTCCTTCTCGGATAGCGAGGAGACCACCTGCACACCATTCGCGGAGGTGCAACAGACATCGCTCTCTGCTTTGATCTCCGCAGTGGAGTTCACATAGCAGACGACCGCTGCCTGGGGATGGAGGGCCATAAGATCACGCAGCTCTTCAGGCGAGATCATGTGGGCCATCGGGCACCAGGCGCCCTTCTCTGGCAGAACGACCTTCTTGCTCGGAGAGAGAATGGCCGCAGTCTCCGCCATGAAATCCACACCACAAAAGACGATGACCTCTGCATCCAGGCGCGCAGCCGCTCGGGAGAGCTCCAGGGAGTCGCCCACCAGGTCGGCCACATCCTGCACCTCAGGCATCTGGTAGTTATGAGCCAGTATGGTCGCCCGGCGCTCCTCTTTTAAAGCTAGAATATCTTGTATCGCTGACATAGAACTGGCCCACCCTTTGAGAAACTATTATTTCAATCTTTTTAAATAGATATACTTAATATTATTAGCTTAATTAAAGTTTGGTTGCATTTAATTGCTTTTCATTTCCATGATTTGCCTTCACATTGCCATTCATTGCTCTCATTGACTTTCGTCTGCTCTTGTCTGCTCTCCAATCTCCCTGGCTCGCTGTAGGGCCTGCACCGCATCCTCCATCTTGAAGTCCCGCCCCTCCTTTGCCAGAAACTCGCGAAAACGCTGCATTTCCTCTTCATCTACCCATTTTGCAGCATCGGTGAGCATGCGCTCATAGCTTCTGTCTGGGAAGTACTGAGCCTGAGCACATCGAAACAGCCGATCCCGGCTTGCCGCACTGATGACACCCTTCTGCCAGGCCAAATCCAGATTAAACCGGATGTTCACCAGAGGCTCGGACGCCGGCTCATAGGAGAATGGATCGAAGACCAGCGCCACCTCATCATCCGATACCAGATGGCCGCTCTTGTAAGCCTGATAGATCCTGCCAACGCCTTCCATCCCGTAAACGTCCAGCTCTGAGGCCCGCAAGGCTCCCATGCTCGACGCCCCCAGAACCTTTGCTCCGGCGTCCAATGCATAGATCACCTCCTTGTGAGCGACCGAACACTCCTGAAAGAAGACGCCATCGATGAGCAGAATGATCTCTGCTCCCGTCCTTGCCGCCTGGTAAATGTCCCCTCGCCTGGCTGGAGGCCGATAGTCGGCATCCAGGATCTGGACTGCTCTATCCCGAGAGAGGCTTGGACCCAGGAAGACGACTATTCCTGGCATTTTTGCGGGCATCTTTACACCTCTTACCCACCCTTTCCGGGTCCACTCCGGATATCTCAAGGCCCGGAACAATCACCCTCACCACGGGAAGCCCGATCTCCGCACGGGTCAGGTCCACAACTATCACTCGATCCAGGCCCGCCTCCTCCAGCTTCTTTAACATGTACCTTATGTCCAGGAGGAAATCGTCGCTATCAAACGACTCGATATCGGAAAATGCCTTTTTCTCGGACCCCTCAAACCAGTGCCGGTTGAGCCTTTTCGTCCGATCATAGCCGATCTGCCTTCTAAAATCTGCAGTCGTCGTATCCTCCCTCGCTCCGTGGATCTGGGTGAGGCGGCTCTGCGCCACCTCAGTGAGTGCCCTAAGCACCGCGACCACTGAACTGGTGTGGGTTCCCATGCCGGTCGTGAGGAGGGTGGGATCGCGCAGCCGGACATCATCCGCTGCGGCCGCACAGGTGGCAACCCCAATATCGCTGGTGATATCCCTCAAGTAGACATCCACCTCCGCAGCCGCGAACTTGTCCAAAAGACCCTTCGCCTGCTCGTCCTCAATATCGCAAATCAGTGGACCGGTCTTCCTCGTGGCCTCTACCAGCGCCCAGGCATCCCTCTCTATGACCTCAGCCAGCCCGTGGAATATCGCCTCTTCAATGACGTTGCCTGAAGCCAGACCACTGGTATTGGTTCTGAAAAGGCGCTTGTATTCGGCGGGCATTGGATGAAAGACCGCATTGGCAGGAACCAGGATCTGCTCATCATTCATTATGTCCCACCCGGCGGCCCAGGGTATCATGGCATCCGGATCGGCATCAACGGGCAGTATCAGATCCCGCGGGTCCAGCGCCCCATCCAGACGGGAGAAACAGTCAATTCTGAACTGTCTGTCCCTTATCTCGGCAGAGTAGCGTTCCAGCCCTTCCATCATGGCCGATACCCTGGCTTCTGTGGGCGTCGCTCCCTTGCCGTTGTAGACGGAGATGGCACCCCGGTCAGCCATTGGGCGGATGGAGGAGAAGACGGGTATGCCGATTCGGTCCAGATTTGTTATATCGGCTACCCTTGTGATCCCGGCAGCAGGCAATTTTTCATCTGCGCGCTTGAGCGTCTCCTCAGGCGGTATGGCCCGATGGGTATCGTCTTTGTACTTCTTTTTGCAGGACGCTAGTATCATCGTTGGGAGTTTAAATCAGCAATGAGATATAAACTCTGCTTTAAAGGAATGGCAATCTGTCCTTCTTCCGGTATGCCAGACACTGGCAGGCGGCGATGGGTCTGCCGTCTTCTCCCGTGACCGAAATCTGACAGGCGGATATCCTCCGGGAGCGATTGACCTCTCGCCCTTCTGCCTGCAAGCACTCCCCGGAAATTGGGGCATTGAGATAATTCATATCGACGCTCAATGCTACAGCTATGGTTCCATGTGAATTTACGGTCAGCTCGAATGTGGCATCAACCAGAGAGAAGATGGCGGCACCATGAGTTGCGCCGAAGAGATTGTTCATTTTCTCGCAGGTCCTCATCTTGAGGGTGGCGTGCCCGGGCTCAAGCTGCAAAATCTCAATGCCGAACATCCTGGCATAGGGCTCCTCAGAAAACTCTTTTTTTAATGCGGCCAGACAATCGTCCATGATATAGCTACCTCTACCTGGGACTATTCTCGAAACGGTTATATTGGCTACGCTCGATCTAGGCTGCTATGCCCAGCTCCCCAGGCAACAGGCAAGAGCCGGTCTCCATTGAGGTGAGCGGCCCGGCGGTATCCATTGTCCTGACCCAGGGCGCTATCAATATCTGGTTTGGAAAGAAATTTGACAAATCCACCATAGCCAGGATTCTACTGATCATCTCCAGGGTGGACGGAACTGCTGAGCATCAGAAGGAGGTCTTATGCCCTTTCGAGAAAATCAGCGAATTTGAGAACAACGGCTATATCCTAACCTCCTACGCCCGCAAGAAAGAGATGTACCGGGCAATATTTGTCGTCCCGTTCTCCAATAGCAGGGCTCTGGCGATGTTCATGCAGTCCATCTCCCAGGAGACGGAGAGAGAGGATGTCAAGATCACCCTTTACTGGAGAGGTGGCAGAATCAGGATGAACCTGATAAAAGAGGAGCTTTCCAGGCTCGATTGTTTCGGCACGCTGAATGTGATCTACAAAGATGAGCCAGCGGGAGCTGTTAGCAGGAGAGAGGAGCCATGAAATTTGCAAGCTGCACAGAGAAGATTGAGATATCAGGCATAAGGAAATGTTTTGAGGGCGCGGCCCCGGGGTCGGTCAATCTGGGACTGGGACAGCCGGACTTCGACACGCCGGAGCACATTAAAAAGGCGGCAATAGCGGCTATTGAAAAAGGACTGTGCGGCTATACGCCCAACTGCGGCCTGCCGCAGCTTCGGGCTGCCATCGCGGAAAAGTTCTGCTCAGAGAACCGGATCGACTGCACTGCCGAAGAGATAATGGTCACAAGCGGTGCCAGTGAGGCTCTCTTCCTGGTAATAGCCGCTCTGGTCGACGAAGGCGATGAGGTCCTGATAGGCGATCCAAGCTTTCTCTCCTATGCCGAGATTACCCGCCTGGTGGGAGGAATACCCGTGAGCGTTCCTCTTGATGATCATCTTCGCCTCGCGCCGGAGGATATCCTGGAGAGGATTACAGACAGGACCCGGCTCATAATAGTAAACTCGCCATCCAATCCCACCGGTTCGGTGGCAACGCAAGGGCAGATGCGCGCCATCGCCGAGATCGCAGAGGACAAAGGCATCTGGGTGCTATCAGACGAGGTTTATGAGCATTTCATATACCGAGGAACGCACGTCAGCCCAGGCCAGTTCTCTGATAACGTAATCACTGTGAACGCCGTATCCAAGACATATGCCATGACCGGCTGGCGTCTGGGATACCTGGTCGCCAAAGGCGGCGCTCTCGATCAGCTTCTCAAGATTCACCAGTACGTCCAGGCATGCGCCTGCTCCATCTCTCAGGCCGCGGCTCTGGAAGCCATCACCGGCCCTCAGGATTGCGTAGCCCTGATGAGAGACGAATTCAAAGCTCGCCGGGACCTTCTGGTAAAGGGGTTCAGGGAGTACGGCGTGGATATAGTCGAACCGGAAGGCGCTTTCTACCTCTTTCCCCGTGTGGGCGACGGCGATCAGGTGGCCGCCCGCCTTGGCAAGGCAGGAGTCATTGCAGTTCCCGGATCTGCCTTTGGGCCAGGGGGAAGAGAGCACATTCGAATCTCTTATGCAGCGGCACGCTCTCAGCTTGAGGAAGCATTGCGCCGCATGAAAGACATCCTTTAAATAGGAGAGTTGCATTCGCCCTTAGGAGTGATGAAATGAAGGAGCAGGTTGAGGTTAGAGAGCTGAAAGAAGGAAGATACGTTATCATCGACGAAGAGCCATGCATAATTAAGAGCATATCCCATTCAAAGCCAGGCAAACATGGCAGCGCCAAGGCCAGGGTGGACGCGATAGGCATCTTCGATAACCAGAAGAAGTCCATCGTTCAGCCGGTTACCACCAAGATTTATGTGCCCACAGTAGAGCGCAAAAGCGGACAGGTCTTATCCATAGGCGACACCTCGGTGCAGCTCATGGACCTGGGAAGCTATGCCACGATCGACATTCCCATAACCGAGGATCAAAAGGATAAGCTCGAGGAAGGAAAAGAGGTTCCCTATCTCTTCGTCATGGGCAGGACCAAGCTGGACCTGCGCTAAAAACCTTTCCAATATTTTCATGTTTCAAAGGTGCGGCTTTGCCGACGCCGACGCGGATTTGCAGGATGCAGGCTACGTAGTGGTGGGGCTGCCCTTTGACGGCACCGCATCTTTTCGATCCGGCTCGCGGGAAGGGCCGGATGCCATCCGCCTGGCCTCTTTTAACTTCGAGAGCTACGACTTTGATTATGATCTAGATCTATCGGAGATTGCCATTTGCGATCTTGGGAACATGGATCTTGGCGCAGATCCCACCTATGCAGAAGAGACCATTAAAGAATGCATAGCTTTCCTCCCGGAGGACGCAGTTCCCATCTTCCTGGGCGGAGAGCATTCCATTACTCCACCAATTGCAGAGGGACTGGCACAGAAGGGCTCGGTTGGGGTACTGGTGCTGGATGCGCATCTGGACCTGCGGGAAAGCTTCGGCAACACCAGATACAGCCATGCCTGCGCCAGCCGGAGAATCCTGGAGAAGAAGGGCATTGGCGCTTATGCCAGCATCGGCATTCGCAGCGGAAGCAAAGAGGAGTTCACCTTCGCGAAGGAGGGCGGAATATCGTACTACACCTCCCGCGAAGTCCATGAGAGGGGCATCTATGATGTTCTGGAGAGGGCAATAGAGAAAATGAATTGCGAGCAAATCTATCTGTCTATTGACCTCGATGCTATTGATCCGGCATTTGCCCCCGCGGTGGGAAACCCCGAGCCATTCGGCCTCTCAACATGGGATGTCTCCAGGGTAGTTGAGCATGTCGCGCCGACTGCAGTGGGACTTGACATAAACGAGCTCACACCGGCTTACGACCACGGCCAGACTGCGCTTCTGGCGGCGAGGCTGGCTCGCCAGTTCATAGCGAGAAAAGCAAAAAGCTAATGCTTAAGGCCAAGGCTAAGGCTCAATTGCTCGACAGAGGACGCAAAATGACTGACAGGTTAATGGAGTATTTCAACAGGCAACCGAGGCTTGGAATCATAAGCACATCGAACAGGAATGGTGCAGTGGATTGTGCCGTTTACGGATCTCCTCAGATGATCGAATCCGGGCCGAAGCTGGAAGAGTACAGGAGCCGTATGGCCGGAATCGTGGGCGAGCAGGCGGCAGGGATGATCGCTGTGCTGGCGATCTTCGAAGTGACAGAGGTACGTCCGCTGGTCGACTTTGGGCAAGACTGGGAGAAGTCTATTTGAGATGAGCATGAAAAGTGCATTGGTCTTCATTCTTCTCGAAATTATTCTCGCAATGATGGCAGCGGCAGCAGGCCAGGAAAATGCGGAAGGATGGCTGAGCATGCAGGGCCCCAATGCTGCCCAATCCTGGATTGAAAAAGGACTTGCCCTTGGGGAGCAGGGCAGTTTTGATGAAGCCATTAAAGCTATTGACGAAGCCATCCGGCTGGATTCCAATAATGCCTATGCCTGGAGCAGCAAAAGCATAATCCTTCATAACCAGGGCAGGTACGATGAGGCAGCAAAATGCATTGATGAGGCCATCAGGCTATATCCTGAGTATGCTTATGCCTGGGACATCAAGGGCATCATCCTCAGGAAGCAGGGTGCAGCTCTCGACGATCCGGATATCACCCTCGATGGCCAGGATAAGTACGATGAGGCGATGAGATGCTTTGATGAGGCCCTCAGGCTTGATTCCAACCTCACTTCGGCCTGGATCGATAAGGGCATAGCACTTCTCGGCCAGGGCCTTTCCATCGGTCGTCTCGGTTTAGATGGCAAAAGCTTGTTTGATGAATCCATAAAATGCTTTGATCAGGCGGTCAGGCTAAACCCGGACAATGCCTGGATCTGGTACCAAAAGGGCGCCGCTCTTATCAAAATGGGCCGGAACACAGAGGCGGAGACAGTTATCTCCAGGGCCAAGGAACTGGAAGACAAAGGCCAATCGCAGGGCAACATCTGAGCGACTACAACGGCTTTCATGCCCCCTATTTCGGCATGATCTCTTTGTAACAGGTACAATCGAAGACGCTCTCCGGGTCGGCTGCAAAGTCCTCTTTCTCGGATGGCGTCATGTCTTTGCCGCCATCAAAGCAGCATGGCAGCCAGGCATTTGCTTCCTCATCGGTGTTGCCGGATCTATCAAATGCAGTCTTCATATTTATCTTTCGCGTCAGATTGAATGCGCCGTAGTACCGCTCCCATCTCATGCTGGCCGGCGGATAGTTCTGGTGCTTGGAATCGTAATCCGTATCTCTGAACTGGTAGCTCAAATCGGCAATTCCAGTGCTATTGGACTCAAGTCCATAGCCCAGATATTTTGTCGGCATAAACTGCGCAGAGATGGATGAATTATCTACCGCCTTGGCGGTGGCATTCATCTTTTTCAGCCACATGACAGTCTTCTGCTCTTTAGATAACTCCCGGTTATATAGAAAGTTTGCACCCACATAGTCACCATTGTTTCCCTCAAAATCCCGGTCATTTATTCCCTGGCCCGAGTAAACAAGGGATCTATTGCTTTTTATAAAGACAGGCCATCTTTCAGTCCCGTACTCGATTGTAAATACATCCGATCCGGAAGGCTTATCAACTTTAATATTGATTTCGTCCGGATAGACGACGGACTGCATCGTTATCATATCTGAAGATCTATAGCTGCCCTGAAGGGAGCTTGTCCTCTGCCTGAAATGAACGTCATTATTTCCCACTTCCGCGTAATAGGACTGATATGGATGCAGGATCCTGCTACGCGACTGTACCGGAGAGATGTCGATAGCAGAGATGTTTCCTTCTACAGTGCTTGACAGATCAAAACTGAGATTGCTATTCTGTCGAAAGATGGACCATTGATTCGAGTTGGTGCTGACGCTGACGCTGGTCGCCCAGTAGACTGCGGATGCATTCGAATTGACTGCGAATATCACTATCAATAAAAGTGCAAGATAGCCGTATTTCATAAAATTAAAAATGGCTCTCACGCCCTCATGGGCAAGGGAGGGTTAAGAGAGACGCATTGCCGCTCTCAAGAGACATCCTCATGTTCAGGTATCCGGAATAAGCCCCGCTCATGACGTAGATGGGAACTGCTGCGGAGCTCTTTTGCACCCGCGCTCCCACCCTGGCCGTTCCTTCTACCTCGGAGTGGATGCTGTATACAGAGTTATTATCCGTTTCGGCAACGGAAGTATCCTTGATCAGTTCAACCAGGCCGGAGTAGCTCTCTGAGTAGACCGATCCCACCTCATAATTCTTGGCGCAAAGAGCATTCTTAAGCTCGCTGTTGGTGATGGGCGCGCTGTATCTGGACGGCCTGTTCTGGTATACTCCCCATTCGTTCGACCAGATCTCATTGTAGCCATCTTCAAAGCCCCCATAGACCTGGGTATTGATCGTCCGTGATACTGTGCCGGTGCCTCTTGTTCCCATGACCAGCTTCTGCCCATGAAGACCGGCTTCAGACTGGTAAATGCGCATTTCGTCTATTACTCCCTGGCTGTAGATCCAGGAATGCTCAGTGAGGTTCTGGGGCACGCTCACAGCATTAATGACAAGAAAGCTCGTGCTGACAATGACTGATATGATCACTAAACCGAGAACCGACGATCCAGGCCACCATCTCATCTCTTCACCTCAACTGCAAAGGCCACAAATGCCAGGCTATGAATATAAATGTGATCCCTGTCATTTCCGCCGTTTAATCCTGCCTTTTCGCTTTATTTCCTTCAGCCGGGAATCGAGAGAGATTTGCAGATCGGGTGAAAGGCCTGCACCGAACTGGTCCAAACGGGCGGCGATGGCCAGCTTGGCTGCCAGGGTTCGGGCCACGCGCCCTCTCAGCATTCTGGCTGATCCTGTCACGGCGGGATGGCGGAAGATGATGCCGTGCTTGGGAGAAGGTGCCTGGCCTTTGAGATGCTTGAAGAGGGACTTCTCTGCGCCCATGACCTGCAATCGGCTGGATGGCATCTTCGCCAGATAACGCAGGCCGCCTGCCCGAGAGATCAGCCGGGCTGCCAGGATTGGGCCTGCCAGAGCGGAGAGGTTGGGTGCCAATGCCCTCACCGTAGCGGAGACGTCCGCCTCCGTTTCGCTGCGGGAGTCTCGCAGGCCAAGGATGGCTCTGGCTAGAGTGCCCATGTTCTCGTCCTCCTTCAGGCCTTCCGCCAGATCCTTTCCATGAATGATCTGCTGGCTGTGCAGGCGGGACCATTCGTATAGCCTCTCGTCGAGCAGATTGATCGACTGGGAGAAGCTGTCCAGGGCCTGCATGGCCTGGAGAAGGTCCTCTTCTACAGTGCTTCCGGAGAGAATGCTGCGCCGCACCATGGCAAGGGCTGCCTCCAGAAGCCGCCTGTTGTACTCCCGGTCATCGGCGACAAAATTGCTTTTCTTGGCCAGAGCGCGCAGGTCAGGCTGAGGAACGGGAAAGGCACTGGTTGCTTGCTGACCGATCTTCAGTTCTCCTTCTGATACATCTCTATCGGCTGAGGGTCCGGCAAGCAAGCATCCTGTCTCCATGTCGACCCTTCCAAACCAAGTAAACAGCTCCATTCGCCGGCCCATCTCCTCATACTCCTGCCCGCATACTCTTGCTCATATCATCCTGCCCCATCTGCAATAGATCACTTTCGCCCCGCACAGATTTGCTTTAAATACTTCCAACCCCAAGTTAGTGTTACCTCTCAATAAAAAATTAGGGGGCTCTATTGTCTATGAAGGAACTGGTTGATCAGATAAAAGCCCGTCTCAAAGACCAGAAGATCGAGGTCTCTGACGAGGATATCAAGTCCCGTCTGGAAAAGCTCATTGTGAATTTCCGCGTTCCCGAAAGCGAAGCGAGAAGATCGGTTTTAAATTACTTCTTTAAAGAGCACGGCGTAGTGCCTCAGGTCCGGGCGGGGTCGGATAAGGTCAAGATCGCCGATATCAAGGAGGCAGGAAAATGGGTAGATATCGAGGCCAAGGTCCTGGATCTCTGGGAGCCGGCAGCTGAGACCATCTCCCAGACAGGACTTCTGGGAGATGCAACCGGATCGATCAAGTTTGTGAAGTGGGCGAAGTCCGATCTGCCCAATCTGGAGCTGGGCAAAAGCTATCTTCTGAAGAAGATGGTGACAGATGAGTTTCAGGGAAGGTTCTCAGTAAAACTGAATCGCACCAGCCAGATCGAGCCGCTGGAGGCCGAGGTGGAGGCAAAGCCCGCCAGCAGAGCCCCGCAGCAGGTGACTGTTGCCGAAATAAATGAGCCAGGCAAATGGGTAGACCTGAGGGTAAAGGTGGCGCAGCTCTGGGAGACGAACAGCGAAGCCATCTCTCAATCCGGACTGGTGGGGGACGAGACCGGATCCATAAAATTTGTCAAATGGGTTAAAGCGGATTTGCCTGATCTGGAGGAGGGCAAGAGCTACCGACTCAAGAATCTGGTAACCGACGAGTTTCAAGGCAGGTTCTCGGTAAAGATGAACCGCACCAGTCAGATCGAGCCGCTAGATGTCGATGTGGAGATCGGCTCCATCGCAGCGGAGTTTTCCGGTGCCCTGGTAGATGTGCAGAAGGGCTCCGGGCTTATCAAGCGCTGTCCAGTCTGCAAGCGCTCTCTGGCCAAAGGTGTTTGCAGTGAGCACGGAAAGGTAGACGGCACCTATGACCTGCGCATCAAAGCCGTGCTGGACGACGGCCGCAAGGTGCAGGATTTGCTGGTCAACCGGGAGACCACGGAGAGGCTGCTGAACCTCACACTGGAGGAGGCAAAGCAGATGGCAATGGAAGCGCTGGATCATGAGGTGGTGCGCTCGCTGATTGAGAGCAAACTGATGGGACGGTACTATTCAGTAACCGGGCCGAGGATCGATCGCTATCTGCTTGTGGAAAGCATCACAGAGCTCTCTCCGGCATCTGCCGCGCAGGTTGAAGAGCTGATCGGCTCAGTGGAGGTTGCTTAAATGGCAGGAATGGCAGGATTTTCCCGGGAGGTGGCAAAGAGGATCTTCGCTGAGGAGCTGAAGAGCGCCAACTACTCCTTCCGCGACGGAGAGGACCAGCATCAGTATGCCCCATCATATCTTCTCACCCCCACGGGAGCAAAATGCAATCGCGTCTTTTTGGTCGGCACACTCACAGAAAAGGATGACATCGGCAGCGACATCGAATACTGGCGGGGAAGGGTGGTGGATCCTACAGGAAGCATACTGATCTATGCCGGACAGTACCAGCCCGAGGCGGCGCAGATCCTTGCCTGCATGGAAGCGCCCTCATACATTGCAGTTGTTGGCAAGCCCAACCTCTACCAGACCGAGGACGGAAATATCATCATATCCCTGCGTGCGGAGTCCATCTCCAGAGTAGATGAGAACACCAGAAACCAGTGGATAATTGATACTGCTCGCCGTACCCTGGAGAGGCTGGAGATCTTAAAGAATGCCAGCCTTGCCCCGAAAGCCGCCGATTTCACCACTGCAGATAATGTGCCCGCCACCTCATCCGCGTCTACTCCCGCACAGGATGCAGAGAGAGCTATGCAACACTATCACACAGATATAGGCCACTTCCGGGAGATGGTCCTTCGCGCGCTCACCTCATTGAGGGAGGAACTGGCTAAAAGCAGCGTGCATTCAGAGGCAACAGAATCCAAGGGCAAAGCGGCACAGGATGGCAAGAAAGCCGCCGCAGGCGCGCAGTACGCAGCAGAAGAGATGCCAGCCGCCAAAAAGGGCAAGCCAAAAAAGAGCGAACCTTTCAGTGCCTGGCCTCCGGCTGAGGATGAGGACGAGGTGGAGACCATTAACATTGGCAAGAAGAGCTGAAAAGTTTTAAATAATGTACAGGGGCTCTACAATATGGGTGAATCAGAATGGTAATTGGAGTAACGATGGTAAAGGTGGTGCCGGGACAGGAAAAGACCGTCTACAATGCCTTGCAGGAGATAGACGGGATCAAGGATGTCTACCATGTCTTCGGCGAATTCGACTTCGTAGTGATCATCGAGGTTGAGGGACTGAGCATGTTGAACAAGCTTGTTGACGTTATCCGTGAGATCGATAACGTAACCGCCACCCAGACAGTGGTTGGGGCTGAGCTTTAGCCCTTTTTCCCTTTTTTATGGAAATTGCCGAGGAGCTGGCAAAACAGCAAAGGGCCATCTCCGTAGCGGAATTTTTTGAGAAAAATCGTCAGATCCTGGGGTTTGACTCCGCTCCGCGGGCGCTCATCACCTGTGTGAAGGAGGCTGTGGACAACTCACTGGATGCCTGTGAAGATGCCGGGATACTGCCGGACATCTTTGTGCAGATAAAGAAGAGCGGCGAATACTATCAGGTTATTGTCGAGGACAACGGTCCGGGAATTGTACAGGAAGTGATTCCGCGGGTTTTCGCTAAATTGCTCTATGGATCACGGTTTCATACGCTGCGCCAGAGCCGCGGCCAGCAGGGCATAGGCATATCCGCAGCAGTCCTCTACTCTCAGCTCACCAGCGGAAGACCCACGAGGGTCATCTCCAAGATCGCAGCCGACAGACCCGCCCGATACTGCGAGCTGCTGATCAATACCGCCAAAAACGAGCCGGAGATTCTGAAGGCCGAGGATATCGACTGGGAGCGGCCCAAAGGAACTCGCGTGGAGCTGGAGATGGAGGGCACCTATGTGCGAGGCCGCCGCCAATCGGTCTACGGCCTGCTGAAGAGCACGGCCATCGTCAATCCCCACGCCCGCTTGACCCTGGTCGAGCCTGAGGGCAATATGGAGGTCTTCGAAAGGGTCACGGAGAGCCTGCCCAAGAAGGCCTATGCCATTTCCCCCCACCCGGAGGGAATTGAGCTGGGCGAGCTGATAAAATTATTGCGCTACACTGATAAAAAGAAGCTGCGCATCTTCCTGAAGGAGACCTTCTCCTCCATAGGCGCGATCTCCGCTCAGGAGCTGTGCAGCCGGGCGGGCCTGGATCCAGAAGCGGCCCCCACCAGTCTTGATCACGATTCCGCCGCACGCCTGCACAGCGCCTTCAAGCAGATCAAGGTCAAATCGCCTCCTGTCGACTGCCTCTCCCCGATAGGCGAGGAGCTGATCAAGGCAGGACTCGAGAAGGAGTATCGATTGGACTATATCGCCACCACAGTCCGGCCGGTATCCGTCTATTCGGGAAATCCCTTCCTGGTAGAGGTTGGGCTCGGCTACGGCGGCGAGCTGGAGAAGGAGGGCAGAGTCGAGATTCTGCGGTTTGCCAATCGCGTTCCTCTGGTCTATCAGCAGGGGGCCTGCGCCATGACCCACGGAGTGGAGAACGTCTCCTGGAAGAACTATTCCCTGGGCCAGCCCACGGGAAGCGGAGTTCCTGTGGGCCCGGTGGTGCTGCTGGTCCACATCGCCTCAACCAACATCCCGTTCACCTCTGAGAGCAAGGATGCCGTTGCCGATATGCCCGAAATCCTGGCGGAGATCGACCTGGGGATGAAAGAGGTGGCAAGAAAGCTGCGCCGGTACCTGGCCAGACAAAGCATTCTATCCGATCGGAGGGAGAAGGAGGAGATCATCAGAAAGATCCTGCCCCGCATCGCCCAGAAGCTGTCCGATGTTCTGGAAAAAGATCTGCCGGACATCGGGCCTGTGGTGGCAAAGATCATGGGCAACCTTCTCGTCTTCCGGAAGGTTGAGAAGAGCAACGGACTGCTGAACGTTAAAATATTGCTGGAAAATCATAGCGAACATCTTCAGTCCTTCAGGCTGCACGAGGTTCTGGCGGCTCAGGCGGAGAGCGTCACTCCTGCCGGAAAGGTAGCCCCTCTGGGAGACGGCTACGATTACCACTGGAAGCTCTCCATCGCTCCCGGTCAGTCTGCCGCCATCAGCTACAGCATAACCGCCGAGGGCGCGGCCCTGAAGGAGCCGGTGGTCGAGGGTCTGGATGCGGAAATTGTCACAGGAGCAAAGGTGATCTAGCCAATGGAAGAGTCCGAAGGGAAGACCGAATTTAATGAGACGCAGAGAGCAAAGAAAGCGGAAAAATCAAAGATGGCAGAGGGAAAGCTGCTCGGCCTAGCTGGAAGCCTCTATGACCAGTTTCAGCAGGGAATAGTGCCTCACATATCCCTGCCATCCAGAACCAAAGGAAACATCGAGTATTCCACCAGGGAGGATGTCTGGGTCTACGGAGACCAGGAGACGACCCGCAGTGTCAAGACAGTCCGAGGAGCCAAGACGCTTCTCAAGACGGTGCACCTGGCTGAGCTGCTCATCAAAGAGCACCTGAAGAACAATCGGGGCTCGACATTGAGAGAGATCTATTACATCTCCGAAAACTGGGATATCGCAAAGTTTCATGAGCAGGCGGAGAGCGACCGGCTGATCGAGGACATGGAGATAGTCACCACCATGCACCGGGAGGACTTTCATGTCCGGCCTGAGGAGGATGGTGCTGCGGTGTTCGGGCCTCTGCGCCTCAAAGAGCAGACCCGCCGCGGCGAGAGGGAGATGCACTGCCAGGAGGATGTGGGCGAGGCAGGCTATCAGATACCCTTCAATGTGGATAACCTGGAGTTTTTGAGCCATGATGCAAAGATGGTCATGGCCATTGAGACCGGCGGAATGTATGCCCGGCTGATCGAGAATGGCTTTGATGAGGAGTACAATGCCATTTTAGTTCATATCAAAGGCCAGCCGGCCCGGTCCACCCGCCGCATCATAAAAAGGCTGAACACGGAGCTGAACATTCCGGTTGTGGTCTTCACTGATGGCGATCCCTGGTCCTATCGCATCTTTGCCAGCATCGCCTACGGTGCCATCAAGAGCGCTCACCTCTCCGAGCATCTGGTCACACCTGGGGCGCGTTTCCTTGGGGTGCAGCCCAGCGATATTGTGGACTACAACCTCTCCACAGATAAGCTGACCGATAAGGATATTCAGGCCCTGAGAAGCGAGCTGACCGATCCCAGGTTCAACACGCCCTACTGGGATAAGCAGATCCGCCTTCAGATGGACCTCAAGAAGAAAGCAGAGCAGCAGGCCTTTGCGGGAAAGGGCCTGGACTATGTGACCAAGACCTACCTGCCGGAAAGGCTCACAGAGATGGGGATAATCTGACGCAGATCATCGATTTTCATACTCACATCTATCCGCAATGGGTGGCGGCCAAGATCCTGCCTGCCGCTAAGAAGAAGCTGAAGGTGGCGGTGCCCGGCACCGGCTCGCCGGAAGACCTGTGCGGCATGATGCAGGCCGGAGGGATCAGGGGATCGGTGCTCCTGCCCCTGGCCAAAGGCAGGGAGGACGTCTCCAGCCTGAACGACTGGATTATATCGGTCTGCCGGGAGTGCCGGGAGCTGACTGCCTTTGGCGCTGTTCATCCCTTCATGGAAAACCTGGAGGCAGAGCTGGACCGCCTGGCCGGCTGGGGCATCAAGGGAGTGAAGATGATGCCCCTCTTGCAGGAGGTCTATCCTGATGATCCACGATGCAGCCAGCTCTTTGAGGCACTGATAAAGAGAAAGATGATTCTGGTATCCCACGCCGGTCGGGACCCGCTGGACCGGCCCGAGATCTTCGGCACTCCGGATCGCTTCGCCAGGACCATCGAGTGCTACCCGGAGCTGGAGATTGTCCTGGCCCATCTAGGAGGATTGCGCATGTGGGAAGATGTGCGGCGCTATCTTCTATCCGCGGGAGAAAACGTCTATTTCGATACCGCATATGTCTCCTTTTACATGAATGAAATGGAGATGAAAGAGCTGATCCTGGACATCGGGCCGGAGAGGGTGATGTTCGGCAGCGATTATCCCTGGGAGGAGCCGGGACGGGCTGCGGAGATCATCAAGGGCCTGGGCCTCGGCGAAGAGGCAGAGCAGGCGGTTTTTGGCAGGAACGCATCCAGGCTTCTCAGTCCAAAGGTTGCTGGTCCAAAGGTTTAACTTCTTTAGAAGAGATCTGCTGATTCATGAAACGCGATCTGCTTGACATTTTAGCCTGTCCGATGTGCAAAGGAGACCTCACTCTTGAAGTATTCGAGGAGAATGAGCGGGAGATAGTAACCGGAAAGCTCTGCTGCAAGGCCTGCAAGGAATGCTATCCCATTGAAGACGGAATTCCCAATATGCTCCCGCCAGATCTGCGAAATTGATCTCGCATCAGTTCATTTCACATCAGCAAAATATTTATATAATATTGTGTGATAGTTGATACGGGGGAGCTACAGCATTGGATCACGTTGTTCACATCAACAATGGCAGCGGGGCGGCTAAACCAATTGTCTTGCGTCTTCTTCCCGGCGAGGAGACCATATTCAATCTCAAGGTCCTCAATGACGGAGAGCCTTCCAACATCTCTCTTCAGGCCAGCAGCCCCGTCTTCAAGTCGGTGCGCTTGAAGAAGCCGGATCATTACGTGGTCCTTGAGGAGATCGTGCCAATTCTTGCCAGGATGCCGGCCGACAAGAAGCGATTGGACGGCGAGATCCTCCTCACCAGCGGCAGCGGAGAGAGCAGGGTGCCCATCACTCTGCTACGCGATTCGGAAGATCCGGGCGATGATCTGGAGGATCCCGGTCTGCAGGGGGACGAGGAATTGAGGGACTATGAAGCCGATGAAGAAGATGAGGACCCTGATCCGGCTGACCGGCTGATCACCGGCAGGGATCGGGATGATGCTGATGATGAATCCATTGATAGCGATGATGATGATGATGGATACGGCCATGAAAGCATCAGGCGAAGGAAGGGCGAGAAAGAAGAGGATGACCTCGAGGACGATGGCGAAGAGACAGAAAAAGAGCCTCGACGCATATCATTTTCTCGCGACAGGGATCTGGAAAGATACCGGTCAGCCCGAAAGCGAAAGGCCGCCAGAACTACAGAGGAACGTGAGGACGGGTCAATGCAAAAGCCGGCCAGAGGCCGTGCGGGGAAGCATCGCGCAGCTGCAGTGGGCGATAATGACGCCGATGACGTTATGGACGTTCCTGATGATAATAGCGATCGCATTGTCCGCATTGAGGATCGCTCCCGGTCCAGAATTGACGATCGTTTTGTAGACCCGAGCAATAGGCAGGATGATATTCCCCGTTTTGTCACCCGAAAGGTGCCTTTCGTCGAGCCGGAAGAGCGGAAGGAAGGGCGAGATGAGCGGGATGAGTTGAAGACGGGAGAGTGGGCGGAAGAGAGACGGGATGAAAGGCCGGATGAGGGGCAAGTGGCTGGGCGAGAGGTGTGGCAAGAGGAGAGGCGAGAAGAGAGAACGGATGAGCGGATGAGGCAGGCCACCGATTATGAAAATCGCTTCCGGATCCCTGGTCAGGAATTTGATAGCATGGGGCGAGAGGCGCCTATTTCATCCTCCGGGGCGGACGCCGCGGAAAGTTATGAGAGGGCCCCAGAAGATCCGGATGCCTACGCTGAGCGGGATGATGGGTCACAGTCCGATTATCTGGACAGATTGGGCGGCATTGGCGGCATGGGGTCGATTAAGGTCGTCCCTGCAATTTTATTTCTGGCGCTGGTCATTGTCCTTGTAATGACCTTCATCACCATGAATATTCCCGAGTTTCCCGGCGCTCTGGCGTCGTCCATCCTGATCGTTACCCTTATCATATACGGAGCGGCTACTTTGCTCAAGGCGTGAGATGTAATTTATGAGATACATTGTGGTCACAGGCGGGGTTATGAGCGGGCTTGGCAAGGGCATCACTGCGGCGTCCATTGGCAGGCTGCTCATGAACAGGGGCTATAAGGTCACAGCTATCAAGATTGATCCTTACATCAATATAGATGCCGGGCTCATGAGTCCGTTTCAGCATGGAGAGGTCTTCGTCCTCAAAGATGGCGGCGAGGTGGACCTGGACCTGGGCAACTACGAGAGATTTTTAGATGTGGAGCTGACCCGCGACCATAACATCACCACCGGCAAGGTTTACAGCACAGTCATAGAAAAAGAACGCAGAGGGGAGTATCTGGGAAAGACTGTGCAGATCATCCCCCATATCACCGAGGAGATCAAGAGGCGCATTCGCCAGGTTTCCCGCGATGGTGGCTGCGAGATCTGTCTGATCGAGGTTGGTGGGACGGTCGGAGATATCGAGTCCATGCCGTTCCTGGAGGCCATGCGGCAGCTCAGGTACGAGGAGTCTGGCAACATTTTCTTCGTTCACGTCACCCTGGCGCCCTCGACAGTGGATGGCGAGCAGAAGACCAAGCCCACCCAGCACAGCGTCAAGGAGATGCGACAGCTGGGCTTGCAGCCGGACATGATAGTAGTAAGATGCGAGCGGCCTCTGCTGGAGGAGACCAAGCACAAGATCGCCCACTTCTGCGACGTTCCCATGGAGGCGGTGATCTCTGCCCATACTGCTGCCGATATTTACCGCGTGCCACTGCAGATGGAGGCGGAGGGCCTGGCAAGGTACCTCATGAAGGCCATGCGGCTCTTCCCGCTGGAGGAGAGGAAGGACTGGGATGAGTTCGTGGCCAAGATGGATGCCGCCGAGGGCGAGGTGAAGGTGGCCATAGTCGGCAAATACACAGTCGGCTCGCAGTGCGCCGATCCAATGGAGGATGCGTATCTATCCATCCGGGAGTCGCTCAAGCATGCCGGCATTGAGGCCGGGGTGAAGATCGATGTGCAGTGGGTCGATGCCGAGGAGCTGGAGCACGGCTCGCCGGACATCATCCTGAGGGACGCAGATGGCATACTGGTTCCCGGCGGCTTCGGCTCTCGGGGGACTGAGGGCAAGATCAAGGCCGTGCAGTACGCCAGGGAGATGAAGGTTCCCTACCTGGGTCTGTGCTTTGGAATGCAGCTAGCTGTAATCGAGTACGCCCGCAACGTCTGCGGCCTGAACGGGGCGAGCAGCACAGAGTTCGGCGCGACCCCGCACCCGGTGATTGCTCTTCTTCCCGAGCAGGAGAAGATCAGGAATATGGGTGCCACCATGCGGCTGGGCAACTATCCGGCACACCTCTCTGAGGGAAGCCTGGCTCACAAAATCTACGGGACGGAGGATATCGTGGAGAGGCACAGGCACCGCTACGAGGTCAACCCCGCCTATATCGCCCAGATTGAGGAGAAGGGCATGAAGTTCTCGGGCAGAAACGGGGATTTGATGGAGATCTGCGAGATACCCGGCCACCCGTTCTTCTTTGCTTCGCAATTCCACCCGGAGATGAAGTCCAGGCCAGGCAGGCCATCGCCGCCGTTCCTGGCGTTCGTAGAGGCGATGAAGGGGAAAAGCAAATAGGATGATTTAAGGGAAGAACATTTGTCTGGCTCTTTCCTTAAAATTTATAGTCCACTCCAACTAACCATGAATCTATGTTTAGATTATGATCTGAAAATATGCAATGAGATAGGTAGCCATGCTTAAAACAATTAATATAAAACGATTTAAAAATATTAACGAGTCAAATTTGGACCTTGATCGCATAAACATACTTATAGGGGCAAACAATTCTGGAAAGAGTAGTATTCTGCAGGCAATACAATTTGCAGTTTCAGTAGCTCAGACGTCGAGTCTAGAGAAAGGAGCCGTTTGGAGGAATCGAGAAAGAATGCCAACATCGATTTCACCTAACCAGCTAATTTATTCACCATTTAGAGATGTCACTGCATTAGCACCAAACCGGGATCTAAGAGAAGATCCTAATTATGCTATTTTAATTGGATTTATTGACAATAATTCAAACAGTGTAGAAGTCAGCGTCCGAAAAGGTAGGAATAAAAATGTCACAATCGAACTCAAGGGCTTGACATTAGGTGAGGAACTTAGAAGAATTGAAGAGCCATTCAGTATATTTGTGCCAGGATTGGCTGGAATCCCCTCTGCTGAAGAATATAAAACGCCCAGTATTGTGAGAAAGGCCGCTGCGAAAGGGGATGCAAATAATGTCTTCAGGAATGTTTTAAATTTACTCTACAGAGATTCAGAAAATTGGCGCAGATTTAAAGATGATTTTCAATTAATATTCCCAGATATGGATATAAATATTGAATTTAATCCAGACAGAGATGAATTTATAGAAGCTACAATTGGAACAGAAGGGCGAAAGTTACCCATCGATGCAGCAGGAACAGGAGTCTTGCAGGCAGTGCAAATTCTTTCGTATGTTAATGTATATAAGCCAAAACTATTGCTGCTCGATGAGCCCGATTCTCATCTGCATCCAAATAATCAGCGCAAATTGGCAAACATGCTAATTAAATTAGCCGAGGAAAGAGATTTTCAAATCATATTATCAACACATTCTAGGCATATAATTGATGAATTCAATGGAAATGCCAAAATGCATTGGGTTCGCAATGGAGGGATTATTGATAATAATAGCTTCGATGAAGTCTCTGTGCTTTTAGATTTAGGGGCATTAGATAAGGGGGATTTATTACTCCAGGACAATATGAAATGTGTTTTATTAACAGAAGATAAAGATATATCCCCGATAATTGCACTTCTTGATGCTTCTGGATTTAAAATGAAGGACGTTGATCCTTGGTCATATAGCGGTTGCACAAAAGTTGACACCGCACTTGTGTTAAACGCCTTTATAAAGAAACATGCTTCTGCTTCGACCGTATTATTGCATAAAGATAGGGACTATTTAAGTGACAGCGAAGCAGAAGAATTCAAAGCATCGGTGGAGAAGGCTGGAATTAAATGCTTTTTAACTAAAGGAACAGATATTGAATCGCATTATCTCTCTGAAAAACATATTCATGAGTTATACCCACAGATTTCTCTAGAATATGCTAAAGAAATTATAAAACAAAGTTTTGAAGACGCTAAATCCAATTCTATTGAGAAATTTATTAATTCAAGAACACAAATTGAAGAAAAAGAATGTCGAAAGAACGGACCAAGAGCTCATGTAAATAACGGAAAAATTTCTAGCAATGCAAATAAATTATACGAGGCTAATCCAAGTAGATATTGCCATGGTAAATCTGTTATTAAGCGTGTTAGGGGGAAGATTAGAGACGAAATTAAAAAGGATATAAATATATATAGAGCTACAGAATTTATAAAAGATGATGCACTGACCGAAATGGGATTAGCTATTTGGAATAAAAATAACAAAGCAAAATGAGAAAATAAATAAGCGTTAAGATGCTTTAAAATTAGATCGTGTGTTATTCGAAAGGAGACTTCAAGGCAACCTCAAAGCGCCACCACCAAGACCATCAAATTGATAGACGTCCCCTGATTGCGGTAGCTGTAGTTGCCGCCTTTGAAGTTTATCGCACCGCGGCAGTTTGATGATGCCACCAACAGGACGATCGAACTGATCGATGTCCTCTGGCTTCAAGGCGATGCCATAATTGCAGCATTCGAGGTGGAGCACACCACTGCCATTTACTCCGGGCTGCTGAGGATGTCCGATCTGGTAACCATGCAGCCAAACATCAAGCTCGATCTGTTCATGGTTGCACCGGACGAACGGCGGGAGAAGGTGTTCTACGAGATCAACCGGCCCACCTTCGCCAGGCTGAAGCCGCCCCACCCGAAGATCTGCCGGTTTATTCCTTACTCGGAGCTGAAGAAAGAGGTCGAGCAGATTGGCAGCAGAATGCGCTACATGAAACCGGAATTCATCTCTGAGATTGCGGAAAGCTGCGAGCCGGACTATTCGTGACGCGGCCAGGCAGGATTCCCGCCGCTGCAATTCAAGCTGTCCTTTCCCGTCCCCCCCGGATTTCTGGGCTGCAAAGGCCCGGCCCCCTTGCCGCCCACCGGCAGCAGGCCCTCCGGGCGGTCCCTAGCGGGCAGCCCTCCCCAGGCGAGCGCCCGACCGCGCCCCCCCGAGTCCGCTCTCCTGGCTCGCCGCCTGCGGATGCACCGCCGCCCCGGGCACGCGCCCGCACGCCCACGCGCTCCTGCGGGTGGGCCGAATGATAAGCAACATTAGCACGCTATTCTGAAGCGGTATTCCTTCTTTTTTCGATACCCATGACGATTTCATCCAATGTCAAGTCAAGCACATGAGAGCGTTCCTTTGTATAATCGCCTCTTCCCATATCGAAGCTTTGAAGGAAGCGAACGGCATCCAAAGGCCCGAGGGCTTCAGCCAGAGCCTCTATCCCGATCCTCCTTATCTCTTCTGCGCTTCTGACATCAGTCTTGGAAGACATTAATCAACCACCTCAAAGGACTCTCAATTTCGATATAGATCTGGTTCTGTTTTATTCTTGCGACTCTCAGCACATCATCATCAACTGTAAACATAATGTCTGCTGCTCGTTCAGCACATGAAATGTGCACGGCATCCATGGATTTAAAGCCAAGTTTTTCCAGCTCTGATGCCCTTTTGATAATACTCTTGTCAATCATAATTTTTTCTGTGGCAAGGGATGACAGAAAAAAGGCATCAGACCGTTTCTTCTGATCCGTCACGGCAGACAATTCAAAATCTATTGCCTCACTTCCAACCAATGTCCAGTCATCATTACATCGGCCCAAGATAGTCAAAACTGCTTCGGATTCGATCCTAATTCGATCTTGCGCCCGATCATCAAAGGGTCTGCATAAACAACAGACGTCCATATAGACTTTCATATCACCATGATGAACCTGCATCAGACTTCTTCCAGAGGTATGAAATCCGCCTTCTCTTTCTGCAGCCGATCCCATCTGGCCTCGATGATCTCCTCCAGATCACCTTCCTCATAGAATCTGATCAGCCTCTGCAAGACTTCATCCTCTGTCTCGCTGCCACGAGCCAGAAGCCTTAAGCGGATCTTGATGTCTTCATTGACGTGAATCGTTGCGCCCATTGTCACACCATACCAGGGTCCATTTTGCCTCTTTTCTCAGTTAAACGTTTTCATGGCCTCATTTAAAAATTATTTTGCATAGTCCATAATATCGTATGGCTGCATTATGCATTTTCATGATCGATCATCTCATGATGTGGCTCCGTACGACCGACGTATAGAAACCCGACTGCATGATCAACCGGCCCACCTTCGCTCGGCTGAAGCCGCCTCTCCCGAAGATCTGCCGGTTCATTCCTTACTCGGAGCTGAAGAAAGAGGTCGAGCAAATTGGCAGCAGAATGCGCTACATGAAACCGGAATTCATCTCTGAGATTGCGGAAAGCTGCGAGCCGGACTATTCGTGACGCAGCCGGGCAGCATTCCCGCCGCCGCAATTCAAACTGCGATCTTCTCCCTGCCCCCCCGGATTTCAGGGCTGCAAAGGCCCGGCCACCTTGCCGCCCACCGGCGGCAGGCCCTCCGGGCGGTCCCGAGCGGGCAGCCCTCCCCAGGCGAGCGCCCGACCGCGCCCCCCCGAGTCCGCTCTCCTGGCTCGCGGCCTGCGGATCCCCCGCCCCACCAGGCATGCGCCAGCACGCCCGCGTGTTCAAGGATGCGAGAAGCCATCCTGCCAAATTTTTAATTTTGTTTACTCATGGCGTGTAGATCACTATTCCATTTACACGTCTAAAGTCGCGATCATTGGTGGCAATATTGGCAATGCCTTGGGCTTTCATGATCGCTACATGAGTGGCATCAGATATCAATAGCCCAAATCTACTTGATATATTGATCGCCATATCCATTGTAGACTGATCGATACTATAGATTGTCAATGGATATGCTTTTATTGCAGCATAATCTTTCCATACTTGCGTAAGGCTTGATATGGTTTCTGCACGTTCCTTTATTAGCCTTCTCGCTTCGTTTTCTCTAAGAAGTCCATATTTTTTGGTTATCTCTGCAAGAATGAGCTTAAACACAACTTCATTTAGAACCTGTGTGGATGTCACTGCACAATAGGCATTTCCTTCCAGTTTCTGCAAGAAGGCCACGCAAGAAGGTTTAAATTTTGTGTAACCTAATATATCGTATAGAAATATATTTGTATCTATAAATATCTTTGAACCTGGAGGAAGCAACTCAAGTGAATTGGTCACAGATAATCCTCAGATTCAATAATCTCTTCTATTAGCCGTTGATCATCGAGCTTAATTGAATCCGTTAGCTGTTCTGTAATAGTTTTTACTGGTTTGACAAGAATTTCTCCACCTTTGATGCTCAATGCTACTCGTTTTCCTTCACTAAGGCCTATTTCAGATAGTATAGAGCTGGGAAACTCAATTATGCCTCCCTTTCTAATTACTGCCTCCATAGTAGTCATCTATCAGTTAGTTATCTTTTGGTTCTAATATAGATTTCCTAATTCATTCTCCCGTTAATGCCTAAAGCTATTTTAATCTGTCTCGCATCTCTCCTAGTAGACAGGCAGCGAAATCGTCTGCCAAGAGGGGCCTTGATGAGCAGAAAGTACTGGCTGGATCTTTTTACAGGAACAACCTGGGAGGAATTCCTGGAGCACGGGGCAAAAATCAGCGGCTTTAGAGAGAGCCGGAAAAAATCAGCGCAGCGAATCTCTCCGGGCGATTATCTCCTCTGCTACCTGACCGGCATTTCAAGATTTGTCGGCATCTTGGAGGTCAAGTCCAAATGCTACTCTGATACCGCCCCAATCTGGAAAGATGAAGTCTTCCCGATCCGCTTTGAAGTCGAGATGGTGGAAAAGCTGGATGCAAAGACAGCGATCCCAGTGCTTAGCCATAAAGATGATCTTGATCTATTCAAGGGCCTCAAATCAAAGAATGCCTGGACGGGATTTTTCAGGGGATCTCCTGCCGAATTCAGCTCAAACGATGGCGAAAAAATATCCAATGCCATCAAGAACGCGGCCAAAAATCCGGTCGAGCTGGAATACGATGAGAGAAAATACCGGCGCAAAACCAAGACGTATGAGTCGAAGATAGGCGTAGTGACTGTGCCCGAGGATCATGATGAGGACCAGAAAAGGGCTCCGCTCGAAGAGACGACTCATGAAGAAATTCAGTTTCTGCTATTGAAGCTGGGCTCTGATCTGGGCCTTGATGTCTGGGTTGCCAGGAACGACAGAAATCGCAGGCATAATGGAATCTGCTTTCAGGATGTCCCCAATCTGAGAAAAGAGCTTCCCAGGCAGTTTGATGATGCCACCAACAGGACGATCGAACTGATCGATGTCCTCTGGCTTCAGGGCGATGCCATAATTGCGGCATTCGAGGTAGAGCACACCACTGCTATTTACTCCGGGCTGCTGAGGATGTCGGACCTGGTAAGCATGCAGCCCAACATCAAGCTCGATCTGTTCATGGTTGCGCCGGATGAGCGGCGTGAGAAGGTGTTCTACGAGATCAACCGGCCCACCTTCGCCAGGCTGAAGCCGCCCCTCCCGAAGATCTGCCGGTTTATTCCTTACTCAGAGCTGAAGAAGGAGGTCGAACAGATTGGCAGCAGAATGCGCTACATGAAACCGGAATTCATTTCTGAGATTGCGGAAAGCTGCGAGCCGGACGATTCGTGACGCCGCCTGGCATGATTCCCGCCGCCGCAATTCAAAATGCGATCCTTTCCCGGCCCTCCGGATTTCTGGGCTGCAAAGGCCCGGCCCCCTTGCCGCCCACCGGCAGCAGGCCCTCCGGGCGGTCCCGAGCGAAAAGCCCTCCCCCAGGCGAGCGCCCGACTGCGCCTCCATCCCGCCCTCGCCGGCTTGTCACCTGCGTATGCCCAGCCCCACCATGCCCGCACGCCAGCACGCGCGCGCTCCCGCGGGTGGGCAGGTGGGAACCTCAGCCGGAACCAGGAGAGATGCCGATCACGGACTCCAGACCGCGATTCCGTCCACTCGCTCATAATCCCGATCCCTGGTGGCAATATTCCGGATGCGAGATCGCCTCATTGCGGATAGATGAAGGGCATCGAAGGACATAAGATTGTAAGCTCTGGCCAGATCCGATGCCCGGAAATAGTCTTCAGGCAT
>Ga0209098_1000312_pt1 | contig 54753 bp, 49 predicted proteins | sample AD_JPNHW1_MetaG_FD_184429 | JGI IMG/M metagenome (GOLD analysis project Ga0209098, IMG submission 184429) | Active sludge microbial communities of municipal wastewater-treating anaerobic digesters from Japan - AD_JPNHW1_MetaG (SPAdes) (version 2) | ecosystem: Engineered > Bioreactor > Anaerobic...
GCCGGAGTCTGCATCCAGGAGTCCGCGGCGGTGATCCAGAAGGCCGAGACGACCGCGCCAATGGCCACGAGGAGTATCGAGGCGCGCCGGAGGCCTTCGGACACACGGCCCCTCCCGAAGAGCCAGAGGCCGAAGAAGATCGACTCGACAAAGAAGGCGATGAGGACTTCGGCCACGAGGAGGGGTCCGAAGATGTCGTTGACGAAGACCGAGAAGCGGGACCAGTTCGTGCCGAACTGGAGCGTCATCACAATGCCGCTTGCTATGCCCACGATGTAGAGGATGGCGAAGATCCGGCCGAAAAGCCGGTTGGCCGGAACCGCGGACGGGTCCTTGGCCGCGCGGGCCTCGAGCCAGACGAGGAGCCAGGCCAGCCCGATGGTGACGGGCGGAAAGAGGAAGTGAAAACCGATGGTCATGCCGAACTGGATCCTGGCAAGGAGCACTTGGTCCATCTTTATCCCTCCGCCGAAAAGGTATCCGCTCGCAGGCGCGGAATCAAGATGGAATTTGCGGACTGGCCGCGACCGGTGCAGACAGGGAGGTCCTCCATGGATTATGCTTTGTTATCGGCATGGAACACTACGACATCGTCATCGTGGGCTCGGGGCCGGCAGGCCTTGGAGCCGCTTTCGAGCTCCTCTCGCGGAGGCCGAAGCTCGGCATCCTCATCCTCGACAGGAACCAGTACTCCTCGGGCGGCTTGCGGAACGACTGCAAGATGAACTTCAGCTGGCCCATCGGCTTCCCCGAGCACTGCTGGGAGGAGGGAGAGGCCAGGACCTGCCTCTCCCGCGTCGAAGCCTTCCTCAAGCCCGAGATCATGGAGCGGCGCAACCTCGACCGCTACTCGCACCGGGCGGAAAAGCTCGGCGCGAGCCTCCTCGAGGTCAGGCAGGCCCACCTCGGCACCGACGGGGGACTCGAACTCATCAAGGAGCTCACCGCAGAGCTCGCCCGTCGGGGCGCGACCCTTTCCCTCGGCGAGACAGCCCTTTCGGTGCGCCTCGAGGACAGGGTCCTTGTCACGGATCGCCGCGAACTTGCCTTCGAGGACCTCGTCGTGGCCCCAGGACGCGGCGGCTTCGCCTTCCTCCAGTCGGTAATGAACGAGACCGGCGTGCCCTTCACCGACAACGTGGTGGACATCGGCATCCGCGTAGAGACCCGCGAGGAGCACTACCCCATCGTACGCGACTACTATGACCCCAAGTTCCTCTTTCCCAAACGGACGAGGACCTTCTGCACGAATTCGCGGGCAGCCCACGTGGTACAGGAACGTTATGAGGCCCCGGAGGGCGGCTACTGGTACAGCGTGAACGGACATGCCTGGTCTGCATCGAAGCCGGCCAACGGGCTTGTCAACTTCGCCCTCCTCAAGACCGTCACGCTCACCGAACCCCTGGCCTCGGGCCAGTCCTACGCCCGCATGCTCGGGGCCCAGGCCGCCCTCCTCGGCGGCGGTTCGCCCATCATGCAGCGCGTCGGCGACTTCCGCCTCGGCAAGCGCTCGACGCGGGCGGGCTTCTGCGGCGACCTCTACGACTTCGAGCCGACCCTCGCCTCGGCCACGCCGGGAGACATAGGCCTCGTGGCCCCCGCCAAGATCCTCAGGGCCATCTGGAACGCGATGAAGCTCCTCGACACCGTGGTGCCCGGGCTTCTCCACCCGAGCACCATCATGTACTACCCCGAGATCAAGCTCTACGCGAACCGCCCCGTCTTCGAGGACAACCACTTCCGCGCCCGGCCCTACCTCTACCTCGCGGGCGACGGGGCCGGCACCAGCCGAGGCATCACCGCGGCCTGGGCTTCCGGGCTGCGCGTGGCTGACGGGATACTGTCGAGTATCGAGGCCCGGAGAGCGTAGCTTCCTATGGGCCCAGGAGAGCGGCTCGCGATATCCGATCCCATCCGGTTCCGGCCCCGCCACCTTGCGGCAGGGCCGGAGCCGCCTATACTTGAAGCATCATGAAAGAACGAGCGCGCGCGGCGGAATCGGTCCTCCTTGTCGATGACGAAGCGAACATACTCAACGCCCTTGGCCGGGAACTCCACTCCTGGGCCGTGGAGAAAAGCATCGGCATAGCAACGGCCGCCTCGGCGCAGGAGGCCCTCGACTTCCTCGCGATGAAGGCGGGGGATGTCGCCGTCATCGTCTCCGACCTCAAGATGCCCGGCATGCTCGGAAGCGATTTCCTCCTCGAGGTCAGGGAGCGATGGCCCGACATCATCACCATCCTCCTCACCGGCTTCTCGGAGACGGAGCAGGTAATGAAGGCCGTCAAGGCGGGCATTTTCAGCTACATCACCAAGCCCTGGGACCCGGGCTACCTCCGCTCGGAACTCGAAAAGGCCCTCGAGATACACGATATCCGCGTGCAGAACAGGATCTATCGCACAACGCTCGAGGAGGAGCTCAGGTGGGCAGGGGAGATGCAGCGGGCCCTCCTCAAGCCCCGGGCGGAGGGCATCACGGGAATGGACTTCCAGTCGAGCTACGAGCCGATGCCGGGCCTCTACTGCGGCGGCGACTACTACGACCTCGTCGCCTTCGGTCCGGGCCGTTACATCGCCCTCCTTGGCGACGTGGCAGGCCACGGGCTCAAGGCCGCCCTCGTCACGGGCATCCTCCGGGCCATCATCTACCCCGAATACATACGCACCATCGGCCAGAGGCGCTTCTCGCCCTCGGCCTTCCTCGGCTGGCTCAACGACCGCATGAGCTTCGAGCTCAGCAAGACCTCGGGCCTCGTCATCACCTTCTTTACGGGCTTTGTGGACATTCCGGAGGGCATCTTCACTTATGCGAACGCGGGCCACAACCGACCCTTCCTCGTCCACGAAGGGAAGGCCAGGGAGCTATCGCTTTCCGGGCCCGGCTTCGGCTTCGCGGAATCCATCGCCTACGAGGAGGAGAGCCTCCGCATCGAACCCGGTGATATCCTCGCCCTCTACACCGATGGCCTCGTCGAGGTCGGGGCAAAGGACGACGGCGCGCCTCAGGTGGACCTCGCGGGCATCATCGAGAGAACGCCCTGGGGGCCGGACTGGAACAAGCGGGTCATGGACGCGGCCCTCGAGGCGACCGGCATGAAGCACTTCGAGGATGACGTCACGCTGATGGCGGCACGGATTACCTGACCGAAGGAGGCCGGCCGCGCCGCCCGCGTGGGCCGTACTGCGATGGAATCCATCCAGAAGATAATCGAGCAGATCGTCGAAAGGCCGACCGACGACTCGGCCTACAAGGCTGTCCTCGATACCCTTTGCCTTCGCTTCAGGGCGACAGGCGGACTCTTTCTCTATCTCGATGGCTACCACCTTCCGCGACTGACCACGTCGGCGGGAGGCGAGAGCAGCGCGGTGGACAGGAAAACCTACCAGGCAATGGAGGCCGCGGTGGGCAAGGTCAGGGGCCCGCTCGGGATCCTTGGCTTCCGATGGACCTGGTCCATGGGAAGACGCCTCGTCTCCTCGAAGGGCGGCGAACTCGGCTTCATCCTCCTTGGCCGGGACGACAGCGGCTTCACCCAGGACGAAGAAACCTTCCTCGACTACATCGCCTCGGTGATTGCGCCCGTCATCGCGGAACGCGAGGCGATCACGCGCGAGATGCGCATCCGCTCGGAGGTCGAGAAGTCGCTGAGGCACAGCGAGGAGAATCTCCGCACCTTCTTCGCGGAGTCGCGCGACATGATCTACAGCTCCAACGCGGACGACTGCATCGCGTCGATCAACGCTGCGGGCCTCGCCCTCCTCGGCTGCAAGGACCGATTCGAGGCCGTGGGCAGGCCCTTTTCCGACTTCGTCGCCGATGTGCGCGACAGGGATGCCTTCCTCGCAAGGATCCGCAATGACGGATTCGTGGACGACTGCGAAATCGTCATTCGGAGACCCGACGGCACCGAAGCCTTCTGCGTGGAGAACGCCAGCGCGGTGCGCGACACGGCAGGAAGGCTGACGGAAGTCCAGGGGATCGTCCGGGACGTCACCGAGCGGGTCAGGAGCGAGCGGGAGCTCTGGCGCACGAATATCGAGCTCGTCGAGGCCAACCTCGCGATCAAGAAGACCCAGGCCCTTGTCATCCAGCAGGAGAAGCTAGCCTCGATCGGCTATCTCGCTGCCGGCATCGCCCACGAGATCAACAATCCCCTGGGTTACCTTCGCAGCAACCACGAATTCCTCGCGGGCTTTTTCCGGACCCTGCGCGCGGCCTGGAGCGAGGCCGCGGCCCGTCCCGGGGAGCTCTCCGCCATAGCGAAGGCGAAGGACCTCGACTACCTGTTCACGGAGACCGAGGCCCTCCTCGCGGAATCGGAGTCGGGCTACGGCCGCATCATGGAAATCGTGAAGAGCCTCAAGGACTACGCGCGGGCCGGCGAGGAGATGAGGGTCGCGCCGTACGACCTCAACAAGGGGCTCGATTCGTCGCTCGTCGTGGCCTGGAACAAGGTCAAGTACGTGGCCGAGGTGGAGAAGGACTACGGCGAGCTGCCCTTCATCGAGGCCGACGGGGGCGGCATCAACCAGGTCCTCCTCAACATCATCGTCAACGCGGCCGAGGCCATCGACGGCCAGAAGCGCGCGGGCAAGGGCCGCATCGTCCTCAGGACGCGGGCCGAGGGCGACAGCGTGGTCTGCAGCATAGAGGACGACGGCCCCGGGGTACCCGACAGGTTCCGGCTCCAGGTCTTCGACCCCTTCTTCACGACGAAGGAACCCGGCCAGGGTACGGGCCTTGGCCTCAGCATCTCCTATGACATCGTGGTGAACCGCCATGGGGGCAGCCTCGTCGTGGGAACCTCGTCCATGGGAGGCGCAGCCTTCACGATGGGCCTGCCCCTGCGGCATGGGCCGGCCAAGGCGGCGGGAATCAAGGGCGACTTAGGGGAAGCGGACAACGCATCGGGAGCCGCAGGTGGAGCGGGCGACTCGGTGTCCGGAGCCGGCCTCCCGCAAGGCGGCGGGCTGCCTAGGGCAGGCGGCGGGGCGCCTTGACGGGGAAGGTCTCCTTGAGGAGATGCAGGATGACGCCAAGGCGCTCGGAACTTGCCGTGTCGATGCCGAGGTCGAGGGCGATGTCGCGACGCTCCTGCCGGAACCACTGCCAAAGGCGTCTTGCGGCCATCGACTCGTTCTCCGTATGGCGGACTATCCTGAGGAGGGAGGCTATCTCCTCCGCGGCCAGGATCTTCCAGCTGTCGCCGGCGATCAGGTGATAGGTGGAACCATCGTCGGAGCGTTCGATGCGCATCACGCCGCCCGTCTCGATGCAGGGCTGGAAGGAGGAGGCGCTCTCCTTGTGCAATTCCAGCTCCATTCCATAACGGCAGAGCTTGATCGCATCGAGGGCATTGGAGAGGGCCGCTTCGTCGAGCTCGTCCAGGATGCGCTCGATGTTTCCCCTGAGCGCCACGCGGCGATCGGAACCCGGGTCCACGCAGGAACTCTTGTCCCGCCTTTTCCTCGAGGAAATGGGTTGGCCCATGTCATGACTGGGGATGGCTTTATGCAGCCTGTCCGGGCTCTTCTTGACGTTGCCGTGTGTCATGTCGAGTACCCTTCCGGAACGGACCTGTCACGCCTTCGCTAGCCGCAGATGTACGGCCCTGTCCCGTTGGAAAGAGTATAGTACGCCGCCTGCCCGATCTTCGAGTCTTTGCTCGCTTTTTTTGGCAAAAATGAACAGACTGCGTCGATGCGTCAATAGTACACGGCGACGAGGCAGAGGCCAAAAGCCCCGAGGGCACCCGGCATGGCCTTCCGCGTGCCCCCCGCGAGGGCGGCGGCGATATCGTCCAGGGCGAGCCTGCCCTTCCCCGCTTCGAGGATGGCGGCCGCCATGATGCGCACCTGGTTGTAGAGGAAGCCCTCGCCGCGAAAAAGCAGATCCACGATATCGTCAGAGGCCTCTACCCGCGCCGAATCGATGCGCCGGACAGTATCGTCCTTTCCCTTGGCGTTCGTGAAGGCCCCGAAATCATGGCAGCCTTCAAGGAGCGCCGCAGCCCTGCGCATGGCCTCGAGGTCGAGGCCCGGGCCGACATGGAGGCTCGTCGGCCTGAGAAGGGGATCGGCCAACGCGCCCGTATGGAGCCGGTAGCGGTACAGCTTGCCCTTGGCGCGGTAACGGGCGTGGAAGCGCGGGTCCACCTCCCGGCAGGAGATGCAGCGGAGGTCCGAGGGCAGGAGCGGCGCGAGGCCCGCCACGATGGCCCCAGGTTCCAGCGCCGTGCGCGAATGGAAGCTCGCGGCCTGTCCCTCGGCATGGACTCCGGCATCGGTGCGGCCCGCGCCGACGACCTCGATGGTTTCTCCAAGGAGCTTCGAAAGGGCCGCCTCCACCGCAGCCTGTATCGTCCTCCTGGGCCTGCCATCGGCCTGGGGAAGGACAGGTCCCCGTTGCCAACCCTCGAAGCCGCTCCCGTCGTAGGAGAGGATCAGCAGGAAATTGCGGCGCGGCACGTTGCCATTCCGAGGAGGGTGGCTTCCCTCAAGGCCGGGAAAATCGAGAGGAGGGCGTAGTATTCGATCAGGACGATGAGGACCGAGGCGAGGACGAGGAGGAAGATCTTGTTCTCGCCGCCACCGTCGTGGAGGAAATCGGGGTCGCGAAAGTCGGAGAGCTTCGGGAGCCCGTCCTTCCCGCCCATTCCGCGGAAAAGGAGGCGGAAGACGGCCCTGTAGAAGGGATAATTGGCCACGGCCAAGGCAGCCAGGATGAGGTACTTCGCTTTCATCATGCCAAGGATGCCGACTGGGAGGGACAGGGTCAAGTCCGCGCTTGCATTCCCCCTGAAGGTCGGGCATAGTGGCGCATGCGCGGGCCGCGTCGCGGCAGGGCGGTAGCCGTCCGCTTTCGCTCCGGAAATCGAATCGATATGCCGATATACATTCCGTGGCGTAGTCGGTCCGGACCCCCGTGAATAGGGCATGCCGCGACACGAATGGGAGAATGGAGTACAGCGGACGTGGAAACCTTTCCCGGCCTCGGGCAAGAATCCGAGCTCAAGCGACTCACCGAGGAAAACGCGCGCGTCATGGCGGAGAACCGGAAGCTCGAGGAGAAGGTCACTTCCCTCGAACGGAAGCTCTCCCTCCACCCCCTTTCGGGCTTGCCGACCCACTTCAGGCTGGAACTCGAACTCGAGGAACTCATCGACGAGTGCCGCCGCGCCGAGGGCAGCGCCGGCTTTTCCCTCCTCATCATCGAGCTCGGCGAGAACTACAGCGCTGTCCGCAAGACCCTCAAGGCCAGCGTAAGCGAATGGATCCTCTACCAGACCGGCTGCAGGATCCAGAACCTCCTCAGGCCGGAGGACAGGGTTTTCCATACACGGGAAAACGAATTCGTCCTCATCCTGCCCGGGCTCAAGGGCGATCCCCTCGCGGCCTTCCTCAGGCAGCTCCTGCCCCGGCTCGCCGAGCCCCACATCTTCGCGGGCTTCAACGTGAGCATCGGCATCTCGACCGGCGCCGCCTACTGGCCGGAGCATGGCGTCGAGCGCTCGCGGGTCATGCACCACGCCGATATCGCCTCGGGAGCCGCGGCTGATGCCCACAAGGCCTTCGTCCTGTTCAGACCGAGCCTCCTCCAGAAAGCCGTCGAGAAGATCGAGCTCCAGAATTCCATCATCAAGGCCATCGAGGCCTCGGCCATGGACCGCATCGGGGAGCAGTTCTTCCTCACCTACCAGCCCAAGCTCTTCGTCTCCGGCATCGAGGGCAAGACCCTCATCGTGGACCATATCGAGGCGGAGGCCCTCCTGCGCTGGAAGCACCCCGAGCGCGGCCTCCTCATGCCCTCGACCTTCATTCCCCTGGCCGAGGAGACGGGCCTCATCCTTCCCCTGGGCAAGTGGCTCCTCTACCAGTGCAGCAGGAAACTTGCAGCCTGGGCCAAGTCCGGCCGCGACGACGTGGGCCTCGCGGTCAACCTCTCTGCGCGCCAGTTCCGTAGCGACGAGACCGCCGCGACGCTCGAGACGGTCCTCGCCCACACGGGCGCGAGGCCCGAGCTCCTCACCGTGGAACTGACCGAGACGAGCCTCTTCGAGGACGCGACGAGCGCCGCGGCCATCCTCGCGCAGTTCGCCGCCCTCGGCGTACGCGTGTCGGTGGACGACTTCGGCACGGGCTACTCCTCGCTCTCGCACCTTCACCGCTTCCCCCTCGACGAGATCAAGATCGACAGGCTCTTCGTCGAGGACCTGGCGGAAAACCACCAGGACCGCATCATCGTCCGCTCACTCGTCTCGATAGCGAAGGGCCTCGACCTCTCCCTCCTCGCGGAAGGCGTCGAGACCTTCGAGGCCCTCCAGCTCCTCTTCGAGATGGGCTGCCAGGGCTTCCAGGGCTTCCTCATATCGAAGCCCGTCTCCGCCCGCGAGTTCATCGAGTTCCGCGACAACATCGTGCGGAACGGCATGCGCTTCACGGTGGGCAAGAACTAGAACACCGTCCAGACCCCTTCTCCCCCCAGTATCCTCGCGAAGGTCTCCTTGAAGCGCCGGCCGTCGATCGGCTTCCCGATGAAGCCGTCGAAGCCGGCCATCCTGCATCGCTCGACGTCCTGCCGCATGACATTGGCAGTCAGGGCCACGACCCTGAGGTCCCTCGTGGCGGGGTCGGAGCGCAGCTCGCCGAGGACGGCATAGCCGTCCTTGCCCGGAAGCTGGAGGTCGAGGAGGACGAGATCCACCTTCGCCTTGCCGGAGGCAAGGAACTCGAAGGCGTCGCCGCCCGCGGCGAAGATGCGATCGTCGGACACGCCCGCAAGCCTCAAGAGCCGCGAAATGACGAGACGGTTGTTCTCGTCGTCCTCGACGACGAGGACGCGCACCGTTGCCGCGTCATGCGATACAGCTGCCATCTCAAAGGCCTCCCTTCGGCCCGCGGACGGGATTATCCTTGCCGGCGGGCGCCGGCGCGGAGCCAGCCTTTCCGGTAATCGCGGGCCCCTCGAAGGGAATGCAGAACGAGAAGGTCGAGCCTTTGCCGCGCAGGGAGCTTGCCCAGATCGAGCCGCCATGGAGCTCCACGAGGTTGCGGGCGAGGGAAAGCCCGAGGCCCGTCCCACCGGCGCTCCGCGAAAGCTCGCCGTCGAGCTGGACGAATTCGGCGAAGGCGCGCGGTATGTCCTCGGGCGCCATGCCGATCCCGGTATCCTCGACCTCCACGAGGAGGAGGTCGCCCTCGGGGTCGGGCAACGCGGCCGCGCGGAGCTCCTTCGGCGTCGCGGGGGGCGCAGGTTCCTGCGGCAGGGCAACGGCCGGAGCGTCCGCACCCGCGGCCTCGATCGCCCTCGCGGCCCTTGCCCGCCGGGCACGGAGGGTTATCGAACCGGACCGCGTGAACTTGGCCGCATTCGAAAGGAGGTTGAGGAGGATCTGCCTGAGCCGGGCCGCGTCCGCACGGACGGCCGGCAGGTCAGCCGGAATGTCCAGGGAGAGCTCCACGGGATTATCGCGGAGAAGGCCCTGCGTGGTGGAAAGCACGCCCCTGGCCACACCCTCGAGCGCGATCTCCTCGAAGCGGAGTTCCATGCGGCCAGACTCGATCTTGGAGAGGTCGAGGATGTCGTTGATGAGGCCGAGGAGGGAGAGGCCCGACTCATGGATGCGCGACACGAAATCCGCCTGGCCGGCATTGAGCTCGCCCTCGCTGCCCTCGAGGAGGAGCCAGGCGAAGTTGATGATCGAGTTGAGGGGCGTACGGAGCTCGTGGGACATGGAAGCGAGGAAACGCGACTTCAGGCGGTTGGCCTCCTCCGCCTCGGCGCGGGCCCTCCTCGCGACCTCGTACATCTCCGCGGAGCGGACTGCCGCCTCCTTGACCCCGAGATGGAGCCTGGCGTTCTGGATGGCCACCTCGGCCTGCCGCGCGAGCGACATGGTGAAGGAGAGGTCGTTGGAGGTGAAGGCAGGCTCGTCGGGCTCACGCCAGATCGCCATGACGCCGATGACCTCCCCGCCGGCAAAGAGGGGTGCGGCGAGGAGCTTCTCGTGGGACTCCTCCGGGGGAGTGCCGGGTATCTTCAGGGCGTCGGGATCCACGAGGACGTCGTTCACGACGGCGGGTTTTCCCGTGCGCACGACGCGTCCGACGATGCCCTGCCCAGCCGGCACAGGAAAGGCGTTGAGCGGCACCGACATGCCGCCGGCCGCGGCAACGGTCCTGAGGTAATCGCCCTCGCGTAGCATGACGGCGCAGGAGTCCTTCGTGAGGAGGGCCACGGCGCGGTCCATGATGCGGCCGAGCACCGTGTCGAGGTCGAGGCTCTCGGAGATCCAGCGCCCGGCCTCGGCGATGGCCGCGGCCTCCTCCGCCCGCCTCCGTACGGTCTCGAAGAGCCGGGCGGCCTGTACCCTGTTGCCCAAGGTGCCGGCCAACGTGGAGAGGAGGCGGATATCGTCCTCGTCGAAGGCTTTCTCGCGGTCCATGGACTGGACCGAGACCACGCCCATTACCTCGATGCCGGCCATCATCGGCACGCCGAGCCAGCTCTTCGGGGGGCGCTCCGTCCGCACGACGAGGATGGAAGCGTAGGGCCCGAGGCTGGCGGCATCGGGGATGTAGAGGGCCTTCCGCGTCCTGATGACCTCGGAGGAGAGGCCCATGCCGAAGGCGATGGGCTCGTAGTGGCGCTTGACGCCGTTGATCGCGAAGAAGGGCGTCTCGATGAGGCCGGCCTCGGCGTCATAGAGGGCGACGAGGACGATGCCCGTGTCGAAGATGTCAAGGAGGCATTCGCCGGCGAGGACGCAGAGGGAATCGACGTCGAGCTCCGACCCCACGGCCGCGCCGACGCGGTTCACCGCGGAGAGCTCCTTGAGGCGACGCTCGATGTCCTGTGCCACGAGGGCCTCCTGATCCTTGCCGCGGGCGCTACAGGGCATCCGCGATCGCGTATGCAGCGATTCTAGCAGCGTCCGGGACGCCGGGCAATCGTCGTCACCGCGCGCCACCGGACCGGTCCCGCTCGAGGACGGACCCGTCCCTGCCAGGCCTCACGATCCAGGAGCCGGGACGGCGCCGCGCGACGCGCACGAACGAGGCAAGATCGAGGGCCTCCGGGCCCAGGACCTCGTCGGGATCGTAGGAGAGCCTGAGCCCCGAGGTCTCGCCCTCTGCGAGGGCGCGGCCCCAGGCGCCGTTGAACGTTACGATGTCGCGCAACGCGGGCAGAAGACCCTCGAGCCCCTTGGCTCGATACTCGGTCTCGAGGAAGGCGAGCTGGAGCCCCTCGATGTCATGCTGCGAGAGGGAGCCTTCCGCAGCGGCCTCAGTCACGGCCGTTGCCGGCTCCGGCGCTCCCGTTCCATGCCCCGGCGGGACCCCGTCGAGGAAGGCGCCGAAGCGCCCGAGGAAGGCCGAGGGCCTCGCGCCGAGGGGGCGGAGGGCCTGGAGGAACCAGGACACCGCGCGGCCGCGGCTGTAGAAGAGATCGCAGGCATGGGCGAGCCGCGCGGCGCGCGCCAGCGCGGCGGCGGGGAATCCGGGACTCGAGACGAGGGCATGGGGAGGCCTCGGATCGTAGACGAGGCCATGGCCCTCGGCCTCCTCCGCCAGGACCGTACCGGGCAGGACAGACAGCGGGAAGACGTCGAGGTGGTTGGGCTGCAAGCCGAGGGCGAAGTCGAGGCTGCGCGAGAAGCCCGCGAGGTCGTCCCGGGGGAGGCCGTAGATGAGGTCGATGCCGAAGACGATGCCCGCCTCGTTGAGGAGGGCGACGCCGCGCGAGAAGGCCTTGCGGTCGAGGGGACGATGCACGGCTTCGCAGACCTCATCTGACGCGCTCTGGAGGCCTATCTGGAGGCTGCAGTCGAGTCTCGAGAAACGGCGCACGAGGTCGCGGTCGAGGAGCTCGGCACGGACCTCGAACTTCCAGTGGAGGCCGGGAGCCTTGCGGGCGATGAGGTCGAGGACGGCGCGCGCGCGCGCCTTGTCCGCGTCGAAGGTCGGGTCGAGGACGAAGGCCTGTTCCGCACCGAGGGCCACCATGCGGTCGAGCTCGGCCTCGAGGCGGGACATCGGATAGGACCTGAGGCCGCGCTCGCCGCGCCCCTCGAAGCAGTACGAGCAGCGGAAGGGACAGCCGCGAGAGAGCTCCCAGAGGACGCCGCCGTCCTTCGGCGCGATGAAGCCGCCCGTCCAAGGCGAGGGGAGGCGCGCGAGATCCTCGAGGGGAGCGCGGGGGCCGTCATAAGGACCGCCGGGAAGGACGATCCCCCGGAGGCCGTCGAGAGCAGCCAACGCATCGGAGCGAGGCCTCGAGGCGAGGAGGGACAGCGCCGTCGCGGTCACGCTTTCGCCCTCGCCCCGCACGATGAAGTCGAGGCCGAGGCCCAGGTTTTCGGCAAGGGCGTAGACGCCCTCGGGATCGGCCGTAGCCTCGGGGCCGCCCGCGAAGACGACGAGGCCGGGCATCGCGCGGGCGCAGGAGGCGGCCGCTTCCAGCGCGGCGCGGCAGTTCCAGGTGAAGAGCGAAAGGCCGAGCCAGTCGGGTCGCGCAGCGAGGACGCGCTTCGAGACGGGCCCGGGCCCCGACGGGACGAGGTCCTCGACGATGACCGTCTCGATGGAGCCGGCAAGGGCCTGCGACACGGCCGCTGCCACGGAGGCGGCGCCGAGGGCCAGGGCTTCAGGGGACTCCTCGATGTGGAGGGCGAGGATGACGAGGCGACGCATGGCGTTCAGGACTGGGGAAGGCCGGCCCTGCGGTCGTTGTCCCGCAAAAAGGCCAGCGGCAGGAGGACATGCTCCTTCGTCTTGGCGCTCGTGGCGGCATAGGCGATGGTCTCGCCCTTGATGAAGCGCTGGATCGCCGAATCGACTTCCTCGAGGGAGAGGCCGAGGTGGGTGTTGATCCAGGCCTTCATATCCTCCACGTGGACCTTGTAGCTGCCGTCATGGATCCGTTCGCCGCGGTGGAGGGCGTAGTCCACCATGCCGCGGGCTATCCGCTCGCGGGGCATGGTCTCGATGAGCTCCGAGAGCTGGTCGTTCGACCTGCGGATGCGCGCCGACAGCACCTTGATGATCTTGAGGGCGAATTTGCCATTCGAGAGGATCATGGACTCGAAGGTGGGGCCATCGACCACGATGACCCTCGACCGCTTCACCGCCACGGCGGTGGCCGATCGCGGACTGTTGTCGAGGAGGGCCATCTCCCCGAAGAAATCGTTCGGCGTGTCGACGGTCTTGATCACCGCCTCGCCCTTTTCGACCTTGACCTTGAGGTCCACCGCGCCCTCGAGGAGGACGTACATGCAGTTGCCCGGCTCGCCCTCATGAAAGATGATCTCGCCGGTCTGGTAATCCCGTGTTGCTCCGCCGTCCATGCCCTCAACTGTAGGTCGGATACGAGGGCTAAGCAAGCGGGGGCGGGCGCGTCCGCTCTCCCTCCCTGGAATCTGGATCGCCAGGGCTCGTCATGTTTTCTATCCATAGAAGCAATATACTAGGAGCAGGACTCCTCGCATCTCCTTTTCGTGAGAGGGAGGATACCATGATTCGAAAGACACGCGGTCGCCTCAGCGCCTGGCGGAAATTCCCATACTTCCTTGTATTGCTTGCATTTACCATCATCCCCGGCAGTCTGGCAGCTCAGACCTTCCTTCTGGGCGCTTCCCCTGCATTCTCCTACCCGCTTGAGCCTTCAGGGATCTACCGCCTCGAGGCTGGAGGCTCCGTCGACCTCCTCGTGGCGCCGGACTCGAGCGCCAGGATAGAGGGGGTTGCGCGTTTCGGCTACGGAGGTCTCATTCTCGACCAGGGTCTCGGTCTCGTATCCGTGGCCAAGCTCGAGGCGGGGCTTGCCTTTCCCTTCCTCGGTTCAGGCATTTTCAGGCTGGGACCCATCTTGCTTGCGGGGGGCTATGGGGCCTTTCGCAGCGGCTATAACGCCCTCTTCAACCCCATGGTCAGCTTGGGCCTCAGGGCCGACTTCCATCTCGGCAACACGAGGCTCTCGCTGGAGCCTGGTGCCGACCTTCTCATCGCCAAGGAGAACGGCGAGCCAGGCTTTTTTTTCGCTTCTGCAGGCGTAAGGCTTTCCATTGCCTTCGCGCCCGCGGCTGGCAACCACCGCCCCCTCCTCCGCATCCAGGATCCGGACTTCGACCCCCTCTTCCCGACCATCTACAAGTATTACGCCTCCCATGGGATAGGTAAGGTGTCCATCGTCAACGGCGAGTGGCAGTCCATCACGAATGTCGAGGTGACCTTTTTCGTCCCGAGTTACATGGACGGCCCCCAGACCATCGCCACGGTCGCCGCGATCAAACCGGGAAAACACCTCGAGCTGCCCGTCATGGCCCTGCTCAAGAACAGCGTCCTCGGTATCACCGAGACCGACACGGCCCAGGCCCGCGTCCATGTAAAATACGTCCTCGGCAAGGACACCTTCTCCATCGAATGGGACGGAACCATCCGTATCGAAGGCAGGAACGCCATCGTCTGGGACGATGACCGGAAGGCCGCTGCCTTCGTGACCGCACGCGACCCGACCATCCTGAAACTCGCCCGCAATACAGTGGCGGGCATGCCAAGCCTCCCCCTCGCCATTCCATCCCTCAATTTCCGCTCCGCGGCCATCCTCTTCCAGGCCCTCGAGGCCTATGGCCTGCGCTATGTGGTGGATCCCAAGGGCTCCTACGCGACGATGAAGGGCAAGGCCGAGTCGGTGGATTACCTCCAGTACCCGGTCGAGACCCTCACCTATCGTACCGGCGACTGCGACGACCTCACGACCCTTTACCTCGCCATGCTCGAGTCCGTAGGCATCGAGACGGCCTTCATCACGGTACCGGGGCACATCTATGCCGCCTTCGCCCTCGACGCAAGCCCCGCCGCCGCGAAGAACAGCTTCTCCGATCTCGACAAGCTCGTCTTCGCAGGAGAAAGGGTCTGGGTGCCGATCGAAACCACGTCGCTTGGCAAGGGCTTCGCAGAGGCCTGGACGACCGGCGCGCGGGAATGGAGGGAAGCAGAACGACAGCATACGGCTGCCCTCGTGCCCGTACATGAAGCCTGGCAGGTCTACGAGCCAAGCTTCATCTCCTCGACCGAGAAAGCCGACGTAGTCTCGAAATTCCCCGATCCATCAAAGGTCGCGGCCGGCTACTCGAACACGATGAAGGATCTCTCGAACCGGGAACTCGCCGCCCTCGTCGCGCAGGTGACGGGCGGAAAGGCCGTCTCGAAGCTATCGCCCCAGGCCAAGAACCAGCTTGGCACGGTCTACGCTCGGTATGGGCAGATGGACAAGGCCGAGCCACTGTTCAAGGATGCAGCCAACGCAGGCTACGATCTCGCGCTCTGCAATCTCGGGAACGTGCTCTTCCTCAGGAAAGACTGGTCCGGCGCGGCCGACTATTACGGAAAGGCCCTGAGCCGCATGCCGGACAACGTCGCGGCGGCCCTTGGCAAGGCGAGGGCCCTCTTCGAGGCGGGTCGCTATGCGGATGCTGCCACATCCTATGCCAAGGCTGCCCTCCTCTCGCCCGACCGAGCTGCTGAGTACGCCTATATCGCCAACGGCTCCCCACAAACGACAGGAAGGGCAGCTGATCCAACAGCTCGCCTCTCGGTCGATTGGTCGGACCAGTAAGCGAAGGAGGGATCATGCAGATGGGAACAACGAGCTCACGGGCCCTCGTTCTGGCCCTGCCCCTCCTTGCGGCCATCCTCGCCATGGGCTGCGAAGACACCATGACCGAAAAGCTCATTGAGGAGGTACGGATAGCCGCCCTCCCCGACAGGAGCCTCACCGTCCTGGCTCCCGCGACGGGAGCCACCCTGACGCCATCCGCGGGAAACTATACCGTAAAGGACGGGGAAGAACTCGCGGTCAGCGCCACCATGGCCTCGGGCTATACCTTCATCCAGTGGCAACAGACCGGGGGGAGCGGTGTCGTGACCTTCGCGAACGCCGCGGCGGCATCCACGACCCTCAGGCTGACGGGGGGCGATGCGACAATCCAGGCGACTTTTTCGAACACCTTCAGGACGCTCACGATCACGAATGACGGGCACGGTACGACGACTCCGGCCTCGAACGCGAGCGTAGGCGATGGCCTCGCGTATTCGATAAACGCCACGCCCTCGCCGGGCTATGTCTTCGACCATTGGGCGGCTACCGTCAATGCATCCCATGTCACCTTCGACAATGCCAACAATGCGGCCACGACGGTTACCGTAACCGGAGGTGACGCCACGATCCAGGCTGCATTCAAGGCGGGGACCTTCACGGTGACCATAGGCGTCAACAACGCAGCCTATGGAAGCGTGAGCCCTTCGGGAGGACAGAGCATCACCTATGGCAACACCTTGTCCGCCACGGCGGCCATCGCCGGCGTCGACTACTCATTCATCAACTGGACCGTGAGCCCGGGCGGTGTGCTCGACCTGGATTCGACGACCGCAACCACGACGGTAATCTCGAACGTGACCGCTGCCGCCGCAATCACCGCCAATTTCAGCGTCAAGACCTATCTCCTGACCGTCTCCTCGGTGACGGGAGGCTATGCCAGCTTCTCGTCGAAGACCGTCACCGCCAATGTCGCAACAAGCATTGCGGCCTATGCCTATCCCACCTACAAGTTCATGGGCTGGGAAAAGGTGAGCGGCGCGGGCTCGGTGACCTTCGGCTCGCCCGCGAGCGCCTCGACGACGGCAACCCTGAGCGGCGGCGCGGCCGTGATCAGGCCGACCTTCGCCAAGACGACACCGAGCCTGGCCCTCCTCGCCGGAGGCTCGGCCTACCAGTCGTCGATCACGAATTTCCCGAAATACTTCACGGCGGCCGTCTCGACCCCGAGCCGCCTCGCCATCCTCGGATCGACCACGAACGGCGGCGCGGCGAGCATGCTCGGCTACATCAACATCTCCACTCCCACCAACCTGTTGGCCCTGACCAATGTCTGGTACGGAATCGAGATGAGCGACATCACGACGGACGGCACCTACCTTTATGCGATATCGCCCGTCTCCGCCGGCAACGAACTCATTTCGCTCACGATGAGCGACGGCCAGTTCTCGAACGTATCGGACGGCACGGGCAAGGCGGGCGGCGATGCCGTCCACTGGGATGGCTCGCGGCTTTGGGCCCATACCTACCTGTCCACGTCCTGGGCAGTCAGGGACATCAGCACGAGTACCCTCAAGTCCACGGGAACCTACACGCTGACCGACGCGGGAAACCAGGGAGAGGGATCCCTGTCGGTCGACGGCATCACCTCGTCGGGCAGCCAAGGGCTGGTCCTCATCGGCCATAGCGAAGTGGACAATACCTACTACAACCACCTTTCGCTCTTCAGGTCCCCGATCAGCGCGGGAACGCATACCATAGCCGATTACCGTACGGAGGACCTCACCTCGGATGCCACCCATGATCCCTGGTTCGACATGGACATGGACACGATCCGCTGCGTGAGCGTGAATCCTGACGGAGAGCTCGCCGCCGTGGTGGCGCCCTACTCGGACGGGACCTTCTGGATCAAGACCATAGACTGGACGACAAGCAGCCTCGACGTCCTGGGCTCGGTCCAGGTCTGCGATTCCACGGGCGAGGTGTTCAGCTGCTTCTACACGGACAATTACGTCCTCGCGGCGGGCATCATGGGCGGCAAGGCCACCATCTGGATCATCGACGCGAGCGACCCCTCGAGCCTCGTTGTGCGCGGCACCTACCAGAACGCAAGCTACGCGGGCGGGGCATTCTACATCTGCCGGTCCGCATCCTCGCTCTCGACCTACTTCGTGGTCTGCAAGCAGACGGCCTCGGGCACCGAAAACCTGGTGATACTGCCCCTCACCCTGTCCGAGAACTGAGTCGCGCATCCGATCCGGAAACGAGGGCCGCCCGCAAGTGCGGCCCTTTTCATGTCCCGCGGAGAGGCCGAGGACCCGTCTCGTAGAGGAAGACAGCCGCCGCTGCGGCCGCATTGAGCGAATCCGATCCGGGATCCATGGGGATGGTGAGGCGCTCGGCGGCGCCCTGTCCCGGGAAGGAGAGCCACTCGGGTCCGAGGCCCTCGAATTCGTTGCCGATGAGGAGGGCGAGGCGGTCGGGCGCGCGCCAGCCCCGGAGCGGTGTCGCGTCCGGATCCAGCACCGCGGCGGCGAGCTTCCATCCTGACGCGGTCAACGGCTCGAGATCGGCGGAATCCGTGACGCGTATCGTGGGCAGGCTGAAGGCCGCGCCCATGGAGACGCGGAGGGCGCGTCGGGAAAGATGGTCGCAACAACCGGGCCCGAGGAGGATGCCGTCCCAGCCGAGGGCCGCTGCGCTCCGCATGATCGAGCCCATGTTCTCGGGATCGACGGTCGCGGGAAGGACCACGAGGCGCGAGACGCCGCCGAAGGCAGCGGAACCGGGAGCGGCCGTACCCAGGTCGCGAAGCGCCGGCATCGCGCGGCGCCGCGCTGCCGCGAGGACGCCGCGGTGGAAGGGAAAGCCCGCGAGCCCCGCGAGTTCATCCTCGCTGGCCGAATGAACGGGGCAAAGCCCTTCGGCAAGCGTTTCGAATTCACCTTGCAGCGAGGGCACGCAGAGCAGGGCAATGGGATCGAAGCCGGGGCGCGGCAGTCCTTGCGCCAAGGCAGCCGTCTCGGTCCCGCGCACAGCCTCGAGGAGGCGGGTCACGAGGAGGCGGCCCTCCGCGACCACGAGGCCTTCCGCCCTGAGCTCCCGGTCCTTGAGGGACGCGAAGGCGGCCAGTTCCGCGGGCGACAATCCCTTCATGCCAGGTCCTTCACGCGCGCACTAGGCCGGCGAAGAGGGCGGCCCAGGGCGAGCAGGCCCGGTAGAATACGGGTGGCTTTCCGAATGGCGCTGGTACGGCAACCCGGCCCGGAAGGACCGGCCTTCCGTCCCAGAGTCCGAGCCATTCTCCCTCGGGGATGTAGACCTTTCGCCGCGAAGCGCCCCGCGTCATCACGGGAGCCACGAGGAGATCCTGACCGTAGAGGTACTCGTCCCTAAGGTTCGCACATCGCGGATCGTCGGGGTAGTGGAGGAAGAGAGGGCGCATGAGGGGAAGGCCGTCGGCCTCGTAGGCGCGGGCGAGGGAGCGGGCATAGGGCGCGAGGGCGGAATGAATCCGCGACATGCGCGCGACATGCGCAGCCGTCCCGGCGTCGTCCCAGGCCTGGGCGTTCGACGCGGGCCTGTTGCCCTCGTGGCTCCGCATGACGGGCGTGAAGGCCGCGAGCTCGGCCCAGCGGAGGAGGAGCTCGCGAGAGCGCTTCACCCAACCCACGGTGGTGTAGCCGCCGAGGTCGGCATGGGAGAAAGGCGCACCGCAGAGCCCGAGCGAGAGGGCCGCCGGGATGACGCTCGGCAGGCCGTCGTCGCGGGTCCAGTCGACCATCTGGTCGCCGGCCCATATCGATGGCGCATGACGCGCCGTGGACAACGCCCCGATGTAGCCCGACCTGCAGAACCAGAGGACCTCGTCCGCCGCGCCCGCCTCCGTCACGGCCTCCTCGTTGACCCTGGCCCAGAGGACGGGGTACTCGTCATGGACGAGCTCCGCGCTTTCACCCGAGGCAAGGACCGCATCGGTGGGCAGGTACTCGCCGAAGTCGGCCATCCAGCCCGAAAGGCCCGTAGCGATCATCCTGTCGCGGATGATGCCCTTGATCCAGGCGACAGCCTCCGGTTTCGTGAGGTCAAGCATCGCGGCGGGGAAGCTCGTCGTCACGGTGAGGTAGTCGGAGCCATCGGCCTTCTTTATGCAGAGGCCGCGGTCGCGGGCTTCGGGATAGAGCTTCCCGTCCACGGCAAGGAAGGGATTGATGTAGCCGAGAAAGCGGATGCCCTCGGCCCTGAGATCTGCAATCGTGGCGGAAAGGCGTTGATAGAGGCCTTCATCCGCCTCCCAGCTCCACATGAGCTGGCTGCCGAAGCTCGTGACGCGGCGGCCGCACCAGTCCTGGGCCCAGATGGCCGCGATGGGCGCACCGGCCTCCTTCAGGGCCCTCGCCTTGGCGAGGACCGCGTCGGTTCCGCCCTGGGCCCCGAGGATGAGGCCTTCGAAGGCCCAGTCCGGCGGGAGGGGCTGCCTGCCGAGGAGGGCTGACATGCGGCTGACGAGGTCGCACATCGCAGGCGCGACATCGAGCACGATCTCCGCCGGAACTTCACGGAATTCGAGTCGGTGCTCGCGCCGCCTCGTGAAGTCGAAACGGGCCCAGGCCCTCGTCCTGCAGAGGCAGGACCAGCCCGCCGACGAGAAGAAGAGGGCGCCGGGATAGTAGGTCGTGAAACGGTTCCCGCCGGCGCCCATGGCGAGGTCGGCGGCGACTTTCATGGCCCCCGAGCGGCCGACACCCTGCTCCTCGACCCAGATGGGCACGCGATGTCCGCGGAGATCGAGGTAGCTGAACTGCTCGCCGCAGCCGTAGACGCGCTCGCCCGGCTCGGCAGGAAAGGCCAGGACGATGCGGTTCCAGGACCGGCCGCCGGGGCCGCGCTCGAGGTCCTCGAAGCCGATGTGGAGTCTGCCCTCGGTGAGCATGAAGCACAGTGTCCCGAAGCCCGGGAAGGCGACCCTGATAAGGGATGGAGAGACATCGCGGATCATGAAGGCGTTGAAGACAGCTATCCTGCGGTTGCGGTCCGTAGTCCTGAAGCTGCCGTGCGAGGCCGTATAATGCGCCTCGCCGCATCCCGCCTGAAGGAAGGGGCGGGACGCGGAATGGGAGACAAGGAGCTTCCCGCCAAGCCGGATAGCGAAACGCCCGGGAGAAGATTCGATGGCAAGATCCTGTTCCATGGACTACCTCTCCTTTTCGACGCGCACATCGCCCGCGCCGCTGGCGGCGCCCAGCCTGAGGAAGCCTGAGGAGAAGGTCAGCGCGGCGCCTGCGATGCGCACGCGATCCGCGCCGTCCCTGCAGACGAGTCGCCCGCCGCGGGCAGAGAGCTGGAGGGCCACGAGATCGTGCTTGCCGAGGCGCCCCGCCCAGAAAGGTACGAGGCTGCAGTGGGCCGAACCCGTCACCGGATCCTCGAAGATGGTCGCCTGTGGCGTAAAGAAGCGAGAGACGAAGTCGGCTTCCTCGGCCCCGCGGCGGCCCGGGTCAGCGGGAGCCGTGGCCACGACCCCGCCCGGATCGAGATTGATCCTGTCCATGAGGGCGCGGTCAGGAGCGAGCGAACTGACCTCGGCCTCGCTCGCGTACTCCAGGACATAGTCACGTGCCTTGTAGACGGCCCTCGGCTGCAGGTTGAGCGATTCCGCAATCTCGTGCGGCAAGGCCGCGGGCTCGGGCGGCCTACGGGGAAAATCGAGGGCATAGAGGCCATCGGCGGCCTCGACACCGAGCTCGCCGCTCGCCGAGGCGAAGCGCACAGGCCCCGCCTCGCCCAGTTCGGCCAGCACGACATGGGCCGCGGCGAGGGTCGCGTGGCCGCAGAGGTCCATCTCGATGTCGGGGGTGAACCAGCGGATGGACCAGGCCGGGGCCGCAGGGTCCCGGCCAGCCGTGCCTGCCTGTGGCGGCGTGGCGCTGCGGCGGATGAAGGCCGTCTCGGGCAGGCCGTTCTCCGAGGCTATCGCGAGGAGCTCGTCGTCCGGGAGCCACTCTCCGAGGAGGACGACGCAGGCGGGGTTTCCCGCGAAGAGGCGGTCGGCGAAGGCGTCGACATGGAAGATCCGGCATTCCATCGTGGTCTCCTTGCGGGCGCCTCAGGCTCCCGAGTAGCCGAGGACCGCGCTCTCGAGCTCGGACTTGTAGGCGAGGAGGGCGAGGAGTATGCCCCTGTCCCTCGCCGCGGTGGAGGGATTCTCGAGGAGCTGGCTGATCGTTTTCGCATAACTTGCCAGGTCGGTCCCCTGGTCGGTTGCCGGGAGCTGGAGCCTTCCGGCGCAGAAGCTCCGCCAGCGCTCGGCCTCGGCGGGAGGTAGCGTTTCCGGGAAGTTGCGCGCGAAGAGGCGCCTCAGCATCTGGGCGGGCCTGTCGTCCTGGAATTTGAGTCTATATAGCTTCTTCCGCGCCTCATCGGGAGGCAGGGTCGCCAGGGCCTCGTGGATGCGCGGGAAGACCTCGACATCCTGGTCCGGGAAAAAGCCATCGGAATAGAGGCGAAGCTCCGGGTCGCGGAGCTCGTCGGCGGCGAAGGGGGCCTCGAAGACGGCCACGAGTTTCTGGATGAGGTCGGGCTTTGCGCGGATGATGTCGAGATGCGCGGCACAGGCATCGCGGTCGATGCCGAGGCGGGCGGCAGCCTCGTCGCTCAGGGTCGAGACCGGCGCGAGGAAGGGGCAACGGTTGAGCCTGATGCGCGAGAGGGGGAGGCGCGGCACCTCGAGTTCCTCGGCCTTCGTGAAGACGCGGCGGCGAAGCTCCTCCACGGGAAGGTCGACGACGTCCGCGGGGTCGAAGCGGAGGTCGAGGGCCACGAGCTGGTTGCGATTGGCGGGATCCATGGCGATGGGCGCAATCAGGGTCGTGCAGCCCCGCGGCGAGGTGTAGGCCGCGGCCGTGTGGACGAGGGGAGCCCTCGATACGAGGTCGACGAGGGGTCTGAGCGAATCGCGTCCGCGGTGGCTGAAATACCAGTCATAGAGTTTGGGCTGCCTCGAGCGCACGAGGCGCGCGAGGCCTATCGTCGCGAGGACGTCGTGCATCGCGTCATGGGCCGCGCCCTGGTCGACGCCGTTGGCCTTGGCGAGGACCTCGAGCTTGAAGATCGGCGTACCGTCCTCGGAGGCGGGCCAGACGAGGCCCTCGGGCCTGAGGTCATGGGCCGCCCGCAGGAGGTCGATGAGGTCCCAACGGCTGTTGCCGCGCTGCCACTCCCGCCCGTAAGGATCGTAGAAGTTACGGTAGAAGAGGTGCCGCACGAACTCGTCGTCGAACTGGAGGGTATTGTAGCCGAGGGTCGTCGTTCCGGGCACCGAGAGCTCGGCGTGGATGCGGCTCGCCAGGGCGTACTCCGTGATGCCGGACTCGGCCGCGACCTGCGGCGTGATCCCGGTCACGAGGCAGGACCAGGGGCTCGGCAGGTAGTCCGGCGTGGGTTTGCAGTAGAGGATGACGCGTTCGCCCTCAGGCTCGAGGTCTTCGTCCGTGCGCATGCCAGCGAACTGGGCGATGCGGTCGGTCCTCGGGTCGAGGCCGAAGGTCTCGAGGTCGTAGAAGAAAAAACTCCTGGCCATGCTCGCCGCCGCTGCCTACCCCAGGCTCACGCCGATGAGGGCGCCTATGCCGTAGGAGATGGCGGCCGCAGCCACGCCGAAGAGAACCTGCCGCAGGCCGGAGAAGAGGAGCTTCCTCCCCGTGAGGAGGGTGATGGCCGCACCGATGGCGAAGAGGCCGACCATGCTGAAGGCCGTGCTCGCGATGATGCCCGCATTGCCGCTCCAGAAAAGGTAGGGGACGGTCGGGATGAGGGCCCCGGCGGCGAAGAGGAAGAAGGAGGTGAGGGCGGCTTCCCAGGCCGAACCGCCGAGCTCGGAGGGATCGACATGGAGCTCCTCGCGGGCGAGGGTGTCGAGGGCCGTGGCCTTGTCCGAGAGGAGGCGGTCCGCGAGGGACTCAGCCGTTGTGCGATCGAGGCCCTTCGCCTGGTAGATGAGGGCGAGCTCGGCCTTCTCCTCCTCGGGAACGTCGCCGAGCTCGGCCTCCTCGATGCCGATCTGGTTCTGGTAGAGCTCCCTCGAGCTCTGGACGGAAAGCCATTCGCCGAGGGCCATGGAGAGAGCGCCCGCCAGGAGGCCCGCGCCTCCCGTGACGAGGATCTGGCTCCGTGAAGCGCCGGCGCCAGCGACGCCCATGACGAGGCTGAAGACCGAGACGAGGCCGTCGTTGGCGCCGAGCACGGCGGCCCGGAGGGCGTTGCCGCCGCCGGCGCGATGCCTGCCTTCGAAGCGGGCGACATCCTCGCCGCCGAGCCTTGCGCCGCTGCGGGAAAGATAGCCGAACACGCGGGCGTGGGAGCGTTCCTCGGCGGGCATGCCCACGGCCTCGGCCTCGGCCTGGCCGTCGTAGCCGCCGGCCGCCTTGCTTTCCCCGGCAGCCACCGAGCTCACGACGGCCTGGGTGCCGAAGCGGCCCGCGAGCCAGGCCTTGAGCCGCACCGAAGCGCCCGGTCTGAAGTCAGGCACCGCGCCTCCGGCCCCGCGGATCCTCTCCTCCCAGACCGCCACATGGCGTTCCTCGGTTTCGGCAAGCTTCCGGTAGATGTCGGCGAGGCTCCCATTGGCCTCTGCCTGCGCGAAACGGCCGTAGAGGTAGACGGCTTCCTTCTCACCCCGCCAGTTGGCGATGAACCGCGTCACGTCGTCCTGCTTCCTGTCCATGGCTCGATACTATTGCCGCGGACTTCCGAGGGCAAGGGGAAGAAGCGGCTTATAAGGCCGGATTTCGAGGGAGAAAACATGTGTGAACCTTCCAGAAAACAACACAGCGCGCAATTGTCGCGCCATGGATGGCGCGGAAAGCGGCGCGGACGAGGCTCGGGTTTCTTGCATGTTCCGGCAGACAGGTCCTATACTCGACGTATGGAGGACAGGAAGGTGGCGGGCGAATCGGGAAGGAGCAGGGTCGCGGAGATGTCGGACTGGGAGCTCGTGAGCGTCTACGTGAACCGCGGCCATGGCGATGATCTCGCGTACAAGGCGGAACTCGAAACGGAACTCGAGACGCGGGGGCTCCCCGTGCCGGAGCAGATGCCGTCCATCGAACCGCAAAAGCCGGCCTCGTCCGGGACCATGACGCGGTCAACCTTCCTCGAGTACATCCTCCTCACCTACATCGTCACGGGGCTCTTCTACGCCTGGCTCTACCTGCCCCTGCGCCTCATCAAGGGCGACTTCTCCGTGGACAGGAAGCACAAGCTCATCCAGACGGGAGTCGCCCTTGCCTACCAGGCTGCCGAAATCGCGACTGCCTGCGCCCTCTCTGGCGAGTTTTAGAAAACTCCTATCACCCGCCGATCGACCGCAGAGGAAGGGGCGCGGCCGCGGCCTGAAGGAGAAGGATCTCACACAGAGGCACGGAGACGCAGAGAGAGAAAAGGAGAAGGCAAGGACGAAAAAGGGATACGATAAAGCGCAGGCGCAGGATTGTGCTTTCCCTGAACCCTTCTTTGCACCCGATTCCCCTTCTCCTGCATTTCAACTCTTACTCTGTGTCTCCGTGGCTCAGTGTGCCCTTTCTTCCGTAGCAGCGGCAATCGAGTTGCCGCCGCCGAACTTGAGCACAGGGCAGGAAGACATCCTTCTCCTGCCCTACCCAATCCCCGCTAGAGCGGCCTGAAGGCGGCCAGGAGGTCGGGCGCCGTCTCGACGCCGTCCTTCCGGCTCCACTCCCCGGATTCCTTGTGGAAGAGGTAATCCTCCGCCCACTCGCTACAGTGCCGCACAACTTCTACCACCGACTTGCCGACGAAACGCGCCTCGGCGTCGGTCATCGTGGGATGGATGGAGACGCGCACCCATCCGGGCTTCTCCGAAAGGTCGCAGGAATCGATGAGGTCGGTGATGTGGCGCGAGGTAGTCTTCTTTATATTGAAGAGGATGTGGCCGTAGGTTCCCGCGCAGGAGCAGCCGCCGCGGGTCTGGATGCCGTAGCGGTCGTTGAGGAGCTTGACGATGATGTTGTGGTGCTCCCCGGGGGCGTAGAGCGAAAGGATGCCGAGGCGCTCCATGTTCTCGCTCTCGAGGAGCATGAGCGAAGGCTCGGCACGGAATTCCCCGAGGATGATCTCGAGGAGTTCCTTCTCGCGGGCCTGGATGTTCGCGACACCCATCTCCTCCTTGAGCCTGATGGCGAGGGCCGCGCGGATGGCCTGCAGGAAACCCGGCGTGCCGCCGTCCTCGCGCGCCTCGATCTCGTCGACATAGCGGTGGGTGCCGAAGGGCGTCGTCCATTTCACGGTGCCCCCGCCCGGCTGGTCCGGAACCGAGCAGCCGTATAACGCGTTCGAAAGCACAAGGACGCCCGAGGAGCCAGGCCCGCCGAGGAATTTGTGGGGCGAGAAGGTGATGGCATCGAGGCGCTCTTCCGGATCCGAGGGATGCATGTCGATATCGACATAGGGCGCCGCGGCGGCGAAGTCCACGAAGGCGAGGCCGCCATAGCGGTGCATGAGGGCGGCCATCCTGTGGTAGGGCGTACGGAGGCCGGTCACGTTCGAGCCCGCGGTGAAGGCCCCGATGACGAGGGGCCGGTCCGTGTTCTCCTTGAGGATGCGCTCCTGCCACTCGAGGTCGGGGAGGCCCGTCGCCTCGTCGCGGGGCACGATCTTCACGTCCACGTCGCACTCCTCCCAGGTGATCTGGTTCGAGTGGTGCTCCATGTGCGTGACGATGACGAGGGGGCGCTTGCCTTCGCGACAGGACCTCTTGCAGCCCTCGGGCATGCGCAGGCCCATGATGCGCTGGAGCTTGTTGATCGCGGCCGTCATGCCGAAACCGGAAAAGATGAGCGAGTCGTCCTTGCCCGCGTGGACATGGGCCTTGATGAGGTCGCGGCTCGCGTGGTAGGCGCGGGTCATGGCCACGCCCGAGTAGGTCGTCTCCGTGTGGGTGTTGGCGACAAGGGGGCCGATCTCGTTTCGCATGAAGTCCTCGATGGGCGCGTAGAGGCGGCCCGAGGCTGTCCAGTCGGCGTAGACAAGGGGGAGGTCGCGGCCGTCGGGCGTCTTCACCTTCGCGTCGATCCCTATGATGCCTTCCCTGAAGGGCTTGAAGTAGCTTTCCAGATTCATGCAATGGCTCCTTTTCGAAGGCCCTTCCGCGTCATGTCGGGGGGCCGGCAATTTCATTTGTCAGCGCTGCGGGCCCGGGCCCGCCCTGTCTCGTAGTTCGCTCATCGCGACGACCCGGCCCTCGAGCCGGGCGCGTTCCGCGGCGAAGCCCATGAGGTGGCTCTCGAGGGAAGCCCGCGCCGAGGTGAGGGGCTCCTCCTCCGCGCGGCCGAGGAGGGAATCCGTGAAGGAGGCCATGAGGCCCTGGTCACCGCCGCCATGGGCGTCGCCCGTCAGGCCCGAGCGGTGGAGGATGCGCTTTCGCGTGCCGCGGTGCGACCAGAGCTCGAGGCGCTCTCCTGCATAGGTGAAGCGACCCTCGAGGGTACCCTCGGAACCGTCGATCCTGATGTAGCGTCCGTCGAGATTGGAGAGGCCCTCCATGGTCATGGTCGCCGTGAGGCCGCCCTCGAAGCCGATCGACACTGTCTGGTGATCGGGCTGGTCATTGCCGCAGGCATAGATGCAGCGGCCATAGCGCCCCTCGGCGAGGGCCCTTTCCTTGCCCTCGCGGGAGAGGTCGCTCGAGACGGCGGTCGCGGGCCAGGTCTTCCACTCGCCGAGGCGGCGGGGCGGGGGAAGGGCGGAGGCAATGCCGCGCAACGCGCGCCTTCCCGCGATGGCGGCGCCGGCAGCCGCGCGCACGAAGGGATTGTCCGCACGCCTTCCCGTGGCGAGGATGCGTTCCCCGGAGCCGTATAGGGCGTCGACGTTCCAGAGGCAATCCTTCCAGGCGGGACAGACTGGCGAGCAGCGCTCGGACGCTCCGGGAGGCGCGTTCTCGGGGCGGTAATACGAAAGGCTCCCGAAGGAGGAGATGTGCTCCGCTGGCCTTCCCGAGAGCCAGTAGAGGATATCGAGGTCGTGGCAGGTCTTGGCTAGGACCACGGGAGTCGACTCGGCGGAGCGGCTCCATGCGCCGCGCACGTAGGAATGGCCGAAGTGCCAGAAGGAGACGTTCTCGGAGTGGGCGATGTGTATCGGCATGCCGATGGCCCCGGAGTCGAGGGCCTCCTTGACCGCGTGGAAGAAGGGCGTGTAGCGGACGACATGGCAGACGCGTAGCTGGAGACCCGATACTTCCGCAGCCGTCACGAGGGAGAGACAGTCCTCGGGCGTCGTGGCCATGGGCTTCTCGAGGAGGACATTCCAGCCCGAGTCGAGGGCTGCGAGGGCGGGCCTGACGTGCATGCCGTCCTGGGTGCAGACGAGGCAGGCATCGGCCTCGAGGGCGCCCCGTTTGCCCGCGGCCGCAAGATCGCGCCAGTCCGCGAAGGCGAGGGAGTCGGGAATCCCATGATCGCGCGCGACGGCGGCCTGGCGCGCCGGATCCGGATCCGCCACGGCCACGATCCTGATCCTGTCGGGGTGCGCGAGGGCCCAGGCTCCGTAGACCTCGCGGCCGCGATTGCCCGCTCCCATGAGCACTGCCCGCAAGGGGGCCTGTCCGGAGACATTGCGCATGGGCCCATAGTGGATGGAATGCGGCGCCTTGTCAAAGGGAATGTCGCCGGTCACTTCCCGAAGAAACGCACGGGCGGATCGGCGGCGCGATCGCGTATAAATGTTCACGGCCTTCCCCAACTTCGGCGTTTCGCCCTATAGTACGGCCCATGTCGCAGCCCAGTGCAGGAAAGGCCTTCGAACGGCTCATCGCTCCCTACCGGGGACTCGGTCCTTCGCTCTGGACCATGTTCCTCGCCACGATGGTCAACCGCTTCGGCGACATGGTCGGGTTCTTCCTCTCGGTCTACCTCACGAAGGCCCTGGGTTACGACGATGTCCGCGCGGGCGTAACCGTCTCGATAGCCTTCGCCGCCTCGATGCTGGGCTCCCTCGCCTCGGGCCGCATCGCGGACGCCGTGGGCAGGAAACGCGCCCTCCTCATCTTCCAGGTTTCCGCGGCGGCCTTCGACATCGCGACAGGCTTCCTCCATGCGATGAGCTGGGCTCCCTGGCTCATCATCGCGGGCAACCTCTTCCGCGGCGGCGCGCGCCCCCTCATCGGAGCCCTGCTCACGGACCTCGCGCCGGCGGGCCGCCGAAAGGAAGTCTTCGGCCTCCAGTACTGGTCCATCAACGTGGGCGTCGCCCTCGGCCCCCTCGCCGCGGGCTTCCTCTTCGACCACGCCATCGCCTGGCTCTTCTTCGGCGACGCGATCTCCACCCTCATCGCCGTCTGCCTCATCGCGACGGGCGTCCATCCGCCCGCCGTCGTCAAGGGCGAGAGCGAGCTCGAACGGAAGGACGAGCGGGGCGCCTTGCGGGCCTTCGTCGCGAGGCCCATCCTCCTCGCCTTCGGCTTCATCTCGCTCCTCTCGAGCATCACCTACTCGCAGACGGGCTTCGGCCTCCCCCTCACCCTGACCCGCGCCCTCGGCGACGCAGGCCCTCGCTTCTCGGGCTACATGATGTCGCTCAACGCGGTGGCGGTGATCATCCTCTCGATACCGATCGCGCGGGCCCTGCGCTCGCTCTCGCCCCTCGCCTGCTTCTCGCTCGCGGGCGTCTTCTACATCTTCGGCTTCGGGGCCTATGCCTTCCCCCTGGGCAGGCTGGGCTTCGCCCTCGCCACCTTCGTCTGGACACTCGGCGAGATCATCGCGGCCACGAACATGGGCGTCTTCCTCGCGCGGCACACGCCCGAGAACTGGCGCGGCTCCTTCCAGTCCTTCATGGGCGTCTTCTACGCGGGCGGCTCCTCGCTCGGCCCCCTCATCGCGGGACCGATCATGATGAGCTCGGGCCCCCGCGGCCTCTGGCTCGCCACGGTCTCGGTCGTCGCGGTCTGGGCGGTGCTCGGCCTCGTCGTGGACCGCTGGGACAGGCGTATCGGGCTCAGGGACCAGGCTCCGACGACGCCGGCCTCACGCAACTAGTCCGCAGATCCGAAGATCCGCTGTCGCGGAATCAGATCGCCGGAGCCCTCGAGGCGACAGGGAGGCTCTCGATGAGGCGGACGCCAAAGTTCCCGGCGAGGGCACGGCAGGCCTCGAGGCCCGCGCCGACATCGCAGGGGCGGTGGGCATCCGAACCGGCTATCGCGGTGACATCATAGTCAGCTGCAAGCTCCCAGAACCTGACATGGGGATAGGGCGGCCGGAGGCCCTCGGGCGCGGGGACCCGGCGCTTCCGGAGGCCGTTGCCGTTCACCTCAATGGGGATGCGCGCCGCTTCGCAGGCCTCGAGGACGTCCCTCGCACAGGCCTCGGCCTCGTCATCCCAGGGCAGGTAGCCGTTCATGAAGACATCGGGATGGGCGAGGCAGGCGAAGAGGCCGCTCGACACCGCGCCCTCGACCTGCCGCGCGTAGGCCCTGAGTTCCCTCGCGCTCCTGATCGCGAAGGAGTCGACGAAGTCCCCGTCGATCTCGCAGTAGTGGATACCGGCGAGGAGGTACTCCACGCCGAAAGCTCCCATGAGCTCCTCGCGGTAGAAGGCTTCAAGCTCGGCGGACCACTCGCACTCGAGGCCGAGAAGGATGGAGATGCCCTCGCTCCCCCTGTCCTCCTCGGAAGCCCTCGCCCTCTCGACCGCGGCCACGTAGCCCGGGAGCTCGTCGGAAAGCATGTGGCTGAGGGGCCAGCGCGGGTCGGGGTGGGGCATGTGGTCGGAGAAGCCGAGCTCGCTCAAGCCCGCCTTGCGGGCGGCCTGCACATAGTCGGCGACATCGCCGATCGCGTGCCCGCAGCGGTAGGTATGGGTGTGGTAGTTCTTCATCGGTGCCGCGATTCTACGCCGAAGCGCGGCAGCTGCTCAAGCAGGCCCCAAAACGGACCTTTATAAGGACAATGTAGCGCGGGTCCTGGCAGGAAGAAATGCGATCAGCGCTGCGCGCGATCGTATTTCTTCCTGCCACCCGCCGCGCTGCGTCGTCATCAAATGTCGGGGCCTGATCGATCAAACCAGGCCGGGCTTTTAGGGCCGCGCCCTCTTGCCAGGTGGCGGAACCGGAAAGCGTCGCCGCACGAACGCGGCCGTTGACAAGGGCGGCAACAGGTGAACGCGCGCAGCGCCGTTCGCCCAAGGACGGTCGCCGCACCTGAAGCCATGGCGCCAGTAGCAAACTCAAGCCTCCCGATCGGCGCCGCGCCGCATGGCCGGCATTCGTTGGTTGAACCTCGCCGCACTTTTCATCATATCCAGTAGCGCGGCGGGTGGCAGGAGAAAACACAGAGGCTGAGCGAAGCGAAGCCCCTCTGTGTTTTCTCCTGCCAGGACCCGCGCCAATGGGCATGAGAAAAGTTCGATCCTGTGCATCCATCATGTCCCGCCATGTATGGGGAGCCCCGGTTCGCGAAACATGCCGGTTTGGGTATACTGTCGCCATGTCCGACATCGTCCCGAGACCGTTCTGCTGGAAATGCCGCCGCCCCGCGTCCTCCTGCCTCTGCCCCAGCCTCCCGCCCATGGAGACGCGCACGCGCATCGTCCTCCTCATGCATCCCATGGAATGGAAGGACGAGCGCTGCACTACGGGCCGCCTCGCCTGCCTCAACCTCGCGAACAGCGAGATCCTCCAGGGCATAGCCTTCGACGACCATCCCCGCGTGCGGGAGCTCATCGACGATCCGGCGAACTTCCCCGCCCTCCTCTACCCCGGCAAGGACTCGATCGACCTCAACGCAGGCGGCCTCGAGGAGCCCGGCTTGCGCGCCTCGCTCGAGGCGCAGCGCCTCGTCGTCTTCCTCGTCGACTCGACCTGGGCCTGCTCCAAGGCCATCCTCCGCGAAAGCCCGGGCCTCCTCACCCTGCCCCGCCTCATGTTCACGCCGAGGGAGAAGTCGCGCTGGTACATCAAGCGCCAGCCCGACCCCATCTGCCTCTCCACTCTCGAGACCATCCACGAGCTCCTCCTCTCGCTCGAGGAGGCCGGCCTCGACGCCTATCCGGACAAGGAAAGGCTCCTCGACGTCTTCATGCGCATGCAGGCCTACCAGGCCGAGAGGAAGGCCGCGGACTCGCGTCCCCGCTACCTCGGCTGCGGGAAGAATTGACAGGGGGGAAGGACAGTTCATAATTGGATCCGAGGTTGGCCATGAAACACTCGGATATCAAGCGGGTAATCAGGGGCATCGAGACGAGGGACGGCGCGGGCGTGCGACTGAGGCGAATTTTCGGCCCGGGCGAAGCCGTCGAGCTCGACCCCTTCCTCCTCCTCGACGCCTTCGGCTCGCGGCGCAAGGAAGACTACCTCCCGGGCTTTCCCATGCATCCCCACCGCGGCATCGAGACGGTCACCTACATGTTCGAGGGCTCGGTCCGCCATCGCGACTCCCTCGGGAACTCGGGCGCCATCGGCCCAGGCGACCTCCAATGGATGACGGCCGGCTCGGGCGTCATCCACGAGGAGATGCCCGAATACTCGCCGGGGGGCATCCGCGGCCTCCAGCTTTGGCTCAACCTCGCCGCGGCCGAGAAGATGAAGCCTCCCGCCTATCGCGGCATCCTCGCTTCCGAGGTTCCCGTGATCAAGCTCGAGGGCGGGGAGCTCCGTCTCCTCGCCGGCGGCTACGACGGAAAACGAGGCCCCGTCGAGGGCCTGGCGCGCGACCCCCTCTATTTCGACCTCCGCCTCGATCCGCGGGCTTCCTTCGCCCTCCCATCGACAGCCGGGCTCGCGGCCTTCGCCTTCGTCTACGAGGGGATCCTCGCGCCGCCCGAGGACGAAGCGGCCACGGAGCGCTCCCTCGGCCTTGCGCCGGATGGCTATGGCGAGGGCAGCTGCGTCCTACTCCGGGAGAAGGCCTCCATCGAGATCAAGGCCGGCTATGACGGAGCGGGCCTCGTCTTCGCCGCCGCCCCTCCCCTCCGCGAACCCATAGCCTGGCGGGGACCCATCGTCATGAATACCGAGGAAGAGCTCGACCTCGCCTGGAAGGAGCTTGACGAAGGGACCTTCGTGAAGGGATAACTGCGGGCATGCACGGCGGACTTGGCTGCAGGGCCCATGACTTCGGCAGATTGCCCCTCGAGGAGCTTGCGGCCCGAATTGCGGACGCGGGCTTCGACTGCCTTCAGTTCGCACCCAACAAGGCGGTGGCCGGCTTCGAGCCGGGCCCCGACGGTGGCATCGATGCCGCCTTCGCCGCGAGCGCGGCCTCGGCCTTCTCGCGGCGGGGCCTGAGGATCAGCGTCCTCGGCTGCTACATCAATCCCATCCACCCCGACTCAGGCGATCGCCGCCGCGCCCTCGACCGCTTCAAGGCCTATCTTCGGGCGGCGCCCGACCTCGGCTGCGGCATCGTGGCCACCGAAACGGGTTCGCTCAACGCTGATTGTTCCTACCACCCGGGCAACCGGGGCGAGGCGCCCTTCGAGGAGCTCGTGGCCTCGGTCTCCGAGCTGGCCGAGGAAGCGGAGCGCCGCGGCGTCACGTTCTGCGTCGAAGGCGTCGTCCGCCATGTGGCCCACTCCCCGCGCCGTCTCGCGGACCTCGTAGCACGCGTGGGGTCTCCGGCCCTCGCCTTCCTCCTCGATCCCGTGAACTACCTCGATGCGTCCAACTATGAAGACCGGATCCGGATAATCGACGAAGCCTTCTCGCGCTTCGGGCCGGGTATCCGCGTCCTCCACGCCAAGGATTTCGTTCCGGCGGCCGCGATCGGCAAGGCCCCCTCAGCCAGCCCGGACGAGCCGGAGCGGCGGCCGGAGAGCGAAGGGGCGGCGCTCGGTATCGTCCCGCCCGGCCAGGGCCTCCTCGACTACCCCCGCATCCTCGCCAGCCTCGAGGCGGCGAACCCGGCGGCCGACATCCTCATCGAGGACCTGAAGCCCGGCGACATGCCGGCTGCCAGGAACTATATCGCGCGGACCTTATCCATCTTGCATTCCCGCAAGGATGGTCCTAGCATGGACGCATATGCTCACGGCCGGTGAACGCAAAGAACTCTTCCTCCATGCGCGACTCACGGGCGACGAGGCGATCAAGGTCCTCGAATGCGACCCCGAGCGCGCCGTCGGCCTCGTGGAGGCCCTCGAACGCGAATGTTCCGCGGCCGGCAGTGCCATAGGCAAGGCCTGGCGCCTCCAGATCGCGGGCTGGATGGCCGCCAACCGCGATGACTCGAACGCCTGTCGCGCCGATTTCGACGAGGCCGCGAGGATCAGCGACGCCGAGGGCGACTCCTACTGCCTTGTCAAGTCGCTCAATGGCCTCGCCCTCGCCTTCGTAAACCTCAACCTCTTTGACCGGAGCCTCGACATCTACCGGCGCGCCTTCTCCATCGCCCGCTCCCTGCCCGACCATCCCGAACTCGCCGCGATGATCGGAGCGAACATCGGAGCCACCCTCCACGATATCGGCGATCATGCCGGCGCCATCCCCTACCTCGAGGAAAGCCTGAAATTCGGCACCGGCAATCCGGGCAACAAGGCGGCCATCCAGTCCACCCTCGGTTTCTGCCTGGCGAGCCTCGGCAGGGCCGAAGAGGGCGAAAAGCTGATAGCCGACGCCATAGACATCTGCGCCAGGGAGGGCTTCGCCGTCAGCGAGGCCGAGACGCGCGGCCGCTACGGTTCCTTCCTCATCTCCCTCGGACGGGGCCGGCAAGGCCTCGAGGAGCTCAAGCTTGCCGAGAGGCTCGCGAGGGAAAACAGCTGCAGGAGCGTGGAAGCGGACGCCCTCGTGGGCCAGGGCAGGGCCCTGGCCGCGCAGGGACGCAGGGCCGTGGCGAGCAGGCTTTTCCGGAAGGCCATCCGCCTTGCTTCCGCGGTAGATGCCGAGCCCATTCTCGCCTCGGCCCTCGGTGCCTATTCCGAGCTCCAGGCCGGCCGGCGCAGCTGGGAGTCCGCCTATCGCTACCTCCTCCGGAAGGAAAAGATAGAGACCAAGGTCTTCGGCCGGCAAGTCTCGACGCAGGCGAGCACGATCAAGTCGGAGCGGGCGGAAGCGGAGGCCGACGCCTTGCGAAGGCTCTATGAGCGCCTATCCACGATCTCGGAGATAGGCCGGGCCATCGCCTCGGCGACGGACGTCATGAACGTCTGCAGGATCCTGTTCAGCCGGATATCGAACCTCATGCCCATGAATTCCCTCGGCATCGTCCTCTACCGCAAGGAAACGAACGAGCTCGACTACCGCTACTTCATCAGCAATGGCGTCGAGGAAGAGGGCCCGGTGCTGAAGGCCGACCCGGAGTCTTCCTTCGCGGCATGGTGCATCCATAACCGCAAGGAGCTCGTCATCGGGGACGCGATGACCGAGTACAGGGAGTACCTGCCCGCGCTCACGGAAGACTGGGTGCTTCATGGCGGCGAGATCCGCTCGATCATCTACTATCCCATCACGGTCCGCGGCGAGACAATAGCCGCCTTCACCGTCCAGAGCCGCGGTTTTCGCCAATACGAACCCTACCAGGTCGAGACCCTCAAGACGCTCGCAGCCTATGTCGGCATCGCCCTCGAGAACACGCGTCTCTTCGAGGAACTCAGGACCCTCGCCACCACGGATTCCCTGACGCGCTGCATGAACCGCCGGCATTTCATGGAAGTCCTGATCGCCGAAATGGCGAGGTCGCGCCGCTACGGCACGAAGCTCTCGGTGGCCATCTTCGACCTGGACCACTTCAAGACCGTGAACGATACCTGGGGCCACCTCGCCGGCGATGCCGTCCTCAAGGCCACGGTCGAGACCTGCGCGGCGTTGCTCAGGACCACCGATGCGATCGGCCGTTATGGCGGCGAGGAATTCGTTTTCTGCCTTCCCGATACCGAGCTCGACGGGGCCATGGCCCTTGCGGAACGCCTCCGCGCCGACATCGAGGCGAGCCGCGTTCCCGCGGGCGACAGACAGGAGATCAAGGTCACGGCCACCTTCGGCGTGGCCGAAATGCAGGGGGAAACGACGCCCGAAGCCCTCCTCGACCGGGCGGACGTCGCCCTCTACATAGCCAAGGATGAAGGCCGGAACCGCGTTGGCGTGAGCCGCGGCAAAGTCGTCTGAACCGAAGCCATCGGCCTCTCGAGCGCAGTTGCCGCTATCTGCGCCTCGCCTCAGGCGCCTTCGCGCCCCAATGAGACCGCAAGCCGCTCGAGGGTGGCTTTCATGCCCTTGATCTCCGCGGTCGGGATGGGCGAAAGCAGCGTCTTGACGCGTAAACCGGTCATCGCGATGGCTTCGCGGAGCGCCGCCTGCCCAGCCGGCGTTATGCGAAGCCAGACGATGCGTCTATCGGCCTCGTCCCTCTTCCTCTCGATCAGCTTCCTCTCGACGAGCCCATCCGCAAGTATGCTCATCTGTGGCCGTGAAAAGCCGAGCAAGTCCGCGATCTTCGAGGGACTCATGCGACCGAAACAGCTCAGGCAGCCGAGGATCCTGGTTTCATGGCAGATCAGTCCGTCGGCCCTGGCCTCCGCGTCGAAAGCCCCGTCGTGGAGGGTGCGGTAGACCTTGAACATGAGTTCGACGAATTCGTCATATTCGCTGTCCTCCATCTATCCTCCCTGCGCATTTTGTCATATATAGTACTTTTCCATGCAAATCATCGGTGCCGATCCGGGGCGATCCTGGCCGCGCCAAGGACATGGCATGCGACGTACCCGGCGGACCGGCTCACTCTTCCTTTCCGGTGCCTGCGATGAAATCGGCCCGCGGACCGGCCTTGGGACCGCCGACGATCCACCCAGCCACGAGGAACTCCGCCATGTTGCGGATTTTCTCCCCCGCGGTCGGGGCTTCGCCTACGCCGCGCAGGTTGTACTCGTCGACGATCTCCCTTGCTTCCCCGAGATCATCCTCGTAGAGCGTCAAGACGATGTCGTTGTAACTGGGAATGCCGGCGCCGGGCCTGAGGGAGTTCATGTTCGCGAAGCGCACGAGGCTCATGATCCCGCAGGAGTACAGCATGGACCGGAGCATGGCGCAATCCTCCTGCGAGTAAAGCCTGATCGCGTCCACCATCCGCCTGCCTTCGGCCTTCGCGAGGAATTCCCCGTCCATATCGATATCGCGAACCGCGTCCTCGGCAAGTTCCCCTTCTCCCGGTCGAGGTTTCGCGGCCTTGTCGCGAGATGCGGCATCGGAACGCCTGTCTGGATTGCGCTTCCTGGCGAAAAGGGCGTAGAGCGTCAGCAGGGCGGCCGCTACCGAGATGAAGACAGCGAGGTCATTACTCATGTTGATTTCGATTTTCGCGGTTTCGGACGCGCGAATCAAGCCGCGTTGGTTCCGGACGTTCAGGCCAGGCGATTCTCCCCAAGGAAACACGTAATCTCGTCCATGACCGGCTCGAGGGCCTTTCCCCGCACGATGCAGTGGCTTTCGCTCTCGACCAGGGCAAGACGCTTATTGGACGAGCCGAGCGCATCGTGGATGATCCGCGCGGAATTGCGTCGCACGACGCGGTCGCCCGACCCCTGCATGACGAGGGCAGGCATCGCTATCGAACCGAGCTCCTTCCGGACGACCCGCATGAGCCGCTGCACCTCGGCGACGCCGTGGATGCAATTCCGGCGGTAGTTGATCCCGGGATTGTCGGGATGGTTCGCGAAGAAGCCAGCCCCGCTTCCCGCAAGACCCGCGTGCCTCGCGGCGGCGATGAGGCGATCGCCGAAGCGCACGAAGGGCCCCGGCGCCAGGACGAGGCCGAGGGGGGCCGACATGGATACTAGCGCCGCATAGCGGCCGGGATGGATGGCCGCCTCGTGGAGGGCGAGGCCGGCTCCCGTGGAGAAGCCTGCGATCACCCACTGCCGGCACAGCCCCGAGACGAGGCGCCACGCCCCGTCCGCCACGCCGGCCCAATCGGTCCAGCCGACCGAGGCGAGGTTGCCGGGGCTCGTGCCATGCCCCGGCAGCCTCGGAAGGTAGACCGTCAAGCCGAGGGCATTGAGCCTTTCCCCGAGGACTGCGACCTCCTCGGGCGCGGCCATATAGCCGTGCAGGACGATGATGCCCACGCCTCCCTCGCGGCCGGGGAGGAGGCGCGGCATGCCGATCCGCAGGTCCTTGCTCTCGCCCGCGCGGTACCAGGCCCGGTAGTCGGCCAGGTAGCGCTCGACCTCGCCGCGGAGAAGCTCCTCACCGGCATCGCTCATCGCGCCCTTCTCCTGCGCCCATGGGGCGGTCGCTTCCGGCGCAGCGCCGAAACGTGACGCCTTGTCAGCAGCACTTCGTTTCCTTTCCGGCGCCGCAGCCGCAGTCGCAGCTTGGGGCGGTACCCCGCAGCTTGCCGGCGATGATGGCGGCCGCGCAGCCGACGCCCGCGACGACGGAGAGCGCGCCCGCAGGGCAGTTGCGGGCGCAGGCTCCGCATTCCATGCAGCGCTCCCGGCCGGCCACGGAGGCCTTTCCGTCCTCGAGGAGGAAGACCGCGTGGGGACAGACATCGACGCAGGAGCTGCAGCCCGTGCAGCGCGATAGGTCGAGCGAGAGGGTCTCGCCGTTCTTCAGGTAGGTCAAGGACATGGCCGCCTCCTAGATTCCGAAAAGCCGGGACGCGGCGCCGGAGGCAAGCCCCGCCGCCAGCGATCCGACCATGGGCCAGAAACCCTTCTCCACCTCGAGGAGAGCTCCCGGCTGGCAGGTGAAGGTCGACGAGCCGGTGAAGTTCATCGCGAGGAAAGCCGTTGCGGGCATCGCGACGAGGACGGCGGCGACCTGGCCCAGGGCCGGCAGTCCGCCGAGGATCCCGGCGCCGAGGCCCCAGAGGAGCCCCAGGAAGGCACCCTTGACCGCGAAGGACCGCGACGGCAGCCAGGGGAGGAGGACAGGAAAGGCAAGGGTTCCGACCGGCCAGACGCCCGCGAGTGCGAGGAACATGGGGAGGGCCCGGGGGAGCCATGAAGCCCCGGCCGGGAGGGCGTAGAGCGCGGCGAGGGCCAGGGCGGCGGGGAGGATGGGCCAGCCGTGGACAAGCTCCACGGGAGCCACGGCGAGGCGGTCGCGTAGGCCGAAGCGGACCTCGCGCATGGCGGCATCCTTCTTCCGGCCCGCGGCGAGCCAGGCCTTGATGTCGGCCGCCCGGACCGGCCCCCACTCGACATGGAAACCGCTCCTCTTCGTCACCTCGAAGCCCGACACGCCCGACGCCCCGAGCTGGGGGAGGACGAGCCGCCGATGGCCGACCATGAGGGCGAGCTTCGTGCTTGCGATGCGCGAGACAAGCTCGTCGGTGCCGAAGCTCCCCTTGCCCGCCGCGCACCACACGTTGACGCCCTTCGTGTCGAGGACGAGGATCCAGGCATCGAGCCCGTCGAGGCTCGTGCGGAGCGCGTCGAAGCTCATCTTGTAGTTGGCCGACACGAAGACATCGCTGTCCCTCCCGGGATCGCCCACCGCGTAAAGGCCGGGCAGGACGCTGTAGTCCATCCTGCCGATATCGAGGCGCATGCGCAGCGAGCCCAGGCGGTCGGCCGGGGAAAGGCGGCTCCGGACGACGGGTATGGTCCGGACATTCTTCACGACGAAGCGCGCGATCCAGGGCTGCTTGAGCTCGGGGAGGATGACGAAGCCCGCCTGGCGCGGCCCGCCTCCGGACTGAGCCCTCAAGTCGAGGTTCATGACATCGCCTCCTTCCGCGCGCTGCGGCAGCCTGAGCCGCAGCAGGAGGAGCGCCAGGACTTGAGCGCCTCGGTGAAGCGCGGCAGGACCTCGACGACAAGGCCGCGATCCCCAGTGGGAAGCGATGCGAGCAGGCCTTCGTAGTAACGGTCGCAGACCCGGTCTATCTCCGCGACCTTCTTCCGGCCCGCGGGGCTGAGCGATACGAGATAGCGGCGGCGGTTCCCCGGATCCTCCTCGCGGAGCACGAAGCCGGCCTTCACGAGGCCGTCCACGGCGCGGGAGAGGGTGGACGCGTCCAGCTCGAGGGCGTCGGCCAGCTCGCTGACGCTCGGGCTCCCCGCCTCCGCCACCTCGAGGAGGACGTGGCACTGGGCGGGCGTGACGCCGCAGCACTCGGTCTGCGACGAGAGCGAAAGCTCCACCTGCCTTTCGAGGGCCCGGAGGGAACGCCTGAAGGAACGGATGTCATTGCGTACTTGCGGCATGCCATAAATATATGTATATTACATGTATTGTCAAGCACACCATAAGGACGCGCAATGGTCGATGGAAGGGAATTCGCGGAAATCTGGGATAGGTTCAGCGGCCGCCTCCTGGGCTTCATCCGCTCCAGGGTCGCATCCAGGGATGACGCCGAGGACATCCTCCAGGAAACCTTCCTCCGGCTGCATACGGGCCTCTGCTGCATGCCGGAGTGGGAGAACCTCGAGCGCTGGCTCTACCGCGTCACCCGCAACCTCATCGTCGATCACTATCGCTCCCGCCGCCCCAGCGAGGAGTACGAGGATTCGGCTACCTCGCCCCTCGGCATCCCTGGTGAGGTCGACGATCCCGCGACCCGCCTCGCGCTCTCCCTCCGCGACATGGTGGAGGAACTCCCCGCGCCCGACCGCGAGATCCTCCTCCTCAGCGAGTACGAGGGGCTCTCGCAGGCCGACCTGGCCCGTCGCCTCGGCATCTCGCTGCCCGCGGCCAAATCGAGGATCCTCCGCGCGAGGAAAAAACTCAGGGACAACCTCCTCGAGTGCTGCCACTTCGAGCTCGACCGGCTCGGCGGCGTCATCGACTACGAGGAGCGCTGCGCGAGCTGCGACCTCGAACGGCACATGAAGGGCCGACCGGCCGCTTCCGGCTGATTTTCCACATTTTTCCTGCATCCTTTTCCCTCCGCCTCCGTCTGCCCGGACGAAACACCCGAACGGAGGAAAAAGATGGACTACATCCTGAACCTGGCCGGCAAGGCCTTCACGCAGACAATCGTTTCGCTCGCCCACAACTGGCCCTATCTCCTCGCGAGCATCCTCGTCGCCGCGGCCCTCAAGGCCTTCATCGATACGGACAAGGTGGCCGCCTTCCTACAGCGTTACGGGGGAGCGAGCGTCCTCGCCGCCACCGGCGCTGCCGTCGCCACACCCTTCTGCTCCTGCGGCACCACCGCGGTGATCCTCGGCATGATGGCGAGCACCATGCCCCTCGCGCCCATCGTCGCCTTCATGGTGGCCTCGCCCCTCTCCTCGCCCGGCGAGCTCTTTTACAGCGCGGGACTCTTCGGCTGGCCCTTCGCCATCGCCTACTTCGGAGCCTCCATCGTCCTGGGCCTGGCCGGAGGCGGCATCGCGCATCTCCTCGAGAAGCGAGGCCTGCTCTCGGGCCAGGCGCGGCTCAGTGCGTCCACGTTGGCTGCCACCGCAGCCAACGCGCCAGACGCGAAACGGTCCGCAGCCTGCTCCTGCACGGGCAAGCCGGACAGTAGCGCGAAGCGTTTCACCCGCGGCACTGCAAGGCCCGCCTTGGCCCTCGCATCGGCAAGCCCGACCTCGACCTGCGGTTGCGGTGCTGGGGCGCCGGCCCGAAGCTGCTGCTCCGCCGATTTCCCTCGAGCGGAAGCCGCCGGGCAGGCCAGCTCCCGAAGCCTCACCGGCCGCATCCTCGACCCAGGAAGGGCCGTCCTCGGGATCTCGAAGAAGCTCCTCCCCATGTTCATCGGCTTCGCCTTCATCGGCTACCTGCTCAACGGCCTCATCCCGGCGTCCTGGATGTCGGCGCTTTTCGGCGCGGGCCATGCCTACAGCGTACCTCTCGCCGCAACCATCGGCCTGCCCCTCTACGTGAGCTCCGAAGCCTCCCTGCCCCTCGTACGGGCCCTCCTCGACTCGGGCATGAGCCAAGGCGCCATCATGGCCTTCCTCATCGCGGGCTCGGGTACTTCGTTGGGCGCCATCACGGGAGCCCTCACCATAGCGAGGTGGAAGGTAGTCGGCCTCGTCGTCGCGGTGCTTTGGGTAGGAGCCATCGTCGCCGGCTACGGTTTCGACCTCCTCATGGCCTCGGGGCTGATCTAGACGGGACGACGCTCTTCCAAGGCCGGGTTCCCCCGAAGACAAACACAGAGGCACAGAGGGAAGAGGGAAAGAGTATGCCGAATAATACAGAAGGATGACTGTTATAGAATTACAGCATCCCGTGTCGCCCGGTGCCTGTGGCAAGGGAGTTACTCTCTAGTTAATCAGCAAAGAGCGCAGAGGAAGAAAATAATGCGGCCGGCCTTGGATATGGAAACGCCGATCCATCATTTCTTCTCTTCCTCTGTGTCTCTGTGCCTCCGTGTGAAATCCTTTTTTGTGGCCCAACCAGGGAAGGCGCAAGCTACGCGGCTAAGCCCCTCACTTCCTGAACGCGAGGCTCGCGAACATCGCGGTGGCGCCGGTGCCGATGATCGACGTGGTCTTGCCGTTCTTGACCACGGTGAGTTCGGTGAGGACGAGGGTGCCTGAGTCCTTGAAGTAGTAGACGATCTTCATCTCGAGGGTCGCGGTCTTGATGCTGATGACCTTGGCCTTCTCGTCGATCGTGTAGGCATAAGCCTCGCCGGTCTTGGACATGGGATCGGTCATCGTGGTCGCCGTGAAGGTGAGGGCCATGCCGATATCCTTCTCGGTCGTGCCGTCGGAATAGGTGCCCTCGACCGCCTTCCAGGTCCCGACTATTGCCTTCGCGTCCGCACCAGGCGCGGCGAAGGCTGCGGCGCTTCCTAAGGCGAGCAGGGCCGCGATGATGGCGAATGTCTTCTTCATGTGTATCTCCTTGCGTGATCCCGGCCGAGGCCGGTTCTATCTCTTGTACTCGGCCATGGCCTTCTCGTAGAGGGCCTGGTCCACGTAATAGCTCCCGTTTTCACGGGCCATATCCTCGATCTTTTCCTTGGCGAGGGCCTGGACGAAACGCGGTACCTCCTTCTGGAAGTTGGCCCAGACTGCGGGATCCCAGGTGACCTGCTTTTCCTCCGCCGCGGGGGCCGCCGCAGGCGCTGCCGAAGCCGCGGCAGCCGCCGGCTGGCCGGCCTGCACAGGCTGCGCGGCCGGAGCGAGCTTTGTCGCACAACTTGCCACAAGCAGGGCAAAGATCAGCGCGAGGGCCGCGGAGCGGACGATGCGTCGCTGCATGGCCGCCCCCTAGCCCTGGACCGCGAGCGGATCCGGTCCGACGTTTCCGTCGGCCTCGCCGTCGGTCTCGCCATCGGCCTCGCCATCCTCTTTCTTCCCGGGCTTGCCGCCCATGAAGAGGGCGGCGAAGGCGCCCAGGAGGGGAGCGATGGCGGCGTACTGGAAGGCGTCGTTCATGCTGTCCGACATTCCGGTGAGGACTGCCGTCTTGATGGTACCCGCGACCTCGTCGGCGTCGGCGGGATTGGGAAAGAAGAGCGCGAGCCTGTCGTTGTACTGGCTCATGTCGGAGCTCATCTCCGTGCCGCCCCCCTGCATGCCGTCGAGCATCATCGCCTTGACGCGGTCGAACTTGCGCTCGAGCCTGGCCTCGGGGACGGTCATCGCGGCCACGCGCTTCTGCATGTTGCCGGGCATCGCGGTGCCGAAGGCCGTCGCGATGAGGGCTATGCCGAGGATGGCGCCGATCTGGCGCACCATGGACAGGGTGCCCGAGGCGCCGCCGACCTTCTCGACCGGCACGTCGCGGAGGGCGCTGCTCGTGGATGGCGACATGGGGAGGCCGATGCCGATGCCGAGGAGGACGAAGGGCAGGACGAGGGAGCCAAGCGTGGTCGCGGGCGAGAGCCTCGCGATGAAGAAGCAGGCAAAGGACATGAAGAGCATGCCCACGAAGATCACCCACTTGGCGCCGATCTTGTCGGAGAGCATGCCGGCGAGGGGAGAGACCGCCATGACGGCGATCGCCATGGGGATCATCGCAAGTCCGGCCTTGAAGGAGTCGAGGCCGAGGACGCTCTTCAAGAAGAAGGGCATGAGGAAGAAGGTGCCCATCATCGCGAACTGGAGGACGGCGGTCACGATGGTGCCGCCCGTGAAATTCCTGTCCTTGAACAGCGCGGCATCGAAGAGGGGCGTGGGCTTCTTCCCCTCTCGGACCACGAAGATGGCGCCGAGTACGATTGCCAGGGCGAGGAAGATCGGCGTGGGGCTCCACTTCCCGAGGTCGAGTACGAAGGAGCCGATCGCGAAGGGCTCGTTCCTGTAGAGCCAACCGTAATGCTTCGCCCCGTTGATGAGTCCGAAGGTGAGGAGGAAGAGGCTCGCGGCCGAGAGGAGGACGCCGACCGGGTCGAAGCGGAAGCGGATCGACTCGTCCTTCGACTCCGGGATGACCGCGAGCGTGAAGGCGAGGACCACGAGCCCGAGGAAGGCCGAGAGGAAGAAGATGTAGCGCCAGCCCTGGCTCACGCCGATGAGGGCGTTGAGGGCGGGACCGAGTCCGCCCTTCGCAAGGGCTCCTCCGATGAGGGGCCCGACCACGACGGCGAGGCCGGTCACCGCGCCCCAGGCGCCCATCGCGCCGCCGCGCTCGTCCTTGTCGAAATTGGCCGCGATGAGCGACGTCGTTGCCGGCATCATGGCGGAGGCTCCGAGGCCCTGGAGGGCGCTCGAGGCGATGAGGAAGCCGATCGATGGCGCGATGCCCGCGAGGAAGCCTCCGAGCATGTAGCCGACGAGGCCGAGGGAGAACATCTTCTTCCGGCCCACGGCGTCGCCGAGCCTGCCCATGAGCACGATGAACGAGGTATAGGCGAGCATGTTGGCCGTGAGGACCCACTCGACCGTCGTCATGCTCGCGCCGAAGTCCTTCATGATGTCGGGATTGGCGAGGTTGATGGTGGTGTTCTGCATCATCGAGATGAAGACGCCGCCGCAGATGATGGCCAGGATGAGCCACTTGCCGGGCTTCCTGGCGGACTTTGCCATGCTGTTCGTATGTTCCTCCTAATGAGAACCTTCGCCCAGGACGTCCACGAGCCTCTGGAGCGAAGCCTTGATGCCTTTGAGCTCTTCCGCCGAAAGCGGGGCGAGGAGCTGCCGGACCCGGGCTGACGTGGCGTCGAGGGCTCCCTTGAGCGCCTTGCGCCCCTCGGGAGTGATGGCGATCCACTGGATCCGCCGGTCGTCGTCATCCCTCGTCCGCTCGACGAGGCCCTTCTCGACGAGGCGGTCCGCGAGGACGCTCATCTGCGGCCGCGAGACGCAGAGGGCTTCCGCCGCCTCGGAGAGGCTCGACGGACCATGGTGGGAGAGGAAGCCGAGGGTTCCGGTGTCGAGCCTTCCCAGCTCCTCGCAGCGCTTGCCCGCCCCGAAGGCCCCGGAATGGAGGGTCCCGTAGACCTTGAACATGAGCTCGACGAGCTCGTCGTAGTCCTTTTGCGTCATGTCCCGTCCTCCTCCGGCTTTTGTTACTTTAGATAATAGTTATGTTTGTTATCTATTAACAAACGTAATTTATCGAGGGAAGAGGATGAGAGTCAAGGAATTTGGAAGGATAATCGGAAGGAGATGGCGCTTTTCCCTGCCTGACCGTCCCGGACAACGGGGACGGCCTTTGCGAAAGGAAGGTCAGGAGCTGTCCTCAGGCGTGGGCCGAGACAAACTCCTTCACCGCGGCCTCGATCCCGTCCCGTACGGCCCGGACGCCTGCCATGATTTCCTCGTCGCTCCCCGTCATCGCGGCGGGGTCGGCGAAGGGCCAGTGGAGCTTCTCATGCATGCCGGGGAAGATCGGGCAGCGCTCGGCCGCCTCCTTCGAGCAGACGGTCACGACCACGTCGAAGGTCTTCTTCGCCTCGAAGAGCCCGAAGACGCTCTTGGTCGCGTTGTGCGAAATGTCGATGCCCACCTCGGCCAAGGCCCTCACCGCGAAGGGATTGAGGCTTCCCGGCTCGAGGCCGGCGCTCTCGACCTCGAAGCGGCTCCCTCCGTACTTCCTCAGGAAGGCCTCGGCCATCTGGCTGCACGCCGAATTATGGACGCAGAGGAAGAGGACGCGGATCGGCGCCTCCGCGGACAGCCCGAGACCGGCGCGCTCACCCCCTGCCCTCTTGTCGATGAGGGGATTGCCGCCATGCCTTGTCTTCATCTTGCAGGCGCACTGCCCCCCGAGCTCGTAGTCCGCGTCCCGCCGGACGGGAAGCCCCTCGGCGTTCCAGTCGATCATGCCGCCCGAGAGACGGGCGATGTTCGGGTAGCCCGCCCCCGCGAGGATCCTCGCGGCCTCGCGGGAATAGATGCCGGCGGCGTCGGCGAGGACGAGGGCCCGGTCCTTCGGCAAGGTCGCACAACGCTCGCGGAAGGCGCTCCAGGGAAGGTAGACGACCTCATCCACGGCGAAGACGCGGAAGTTGGTCTCGTAGGCCTCGCGGAGGTCCACGAGGACCGCGCCGCGGGCGAGATACCCGGCGGCCTCATGCGGAGAGAGGTTGAGGATTCCGTCCGTCCTGGGCAAGCTCCCCGGGATCGCGGAAAAATCGATGTCTTCCCTCATGGAGCCCTCCTTGCAGCAGTCCGAGGCCGGTCAGGAGCCCTTCCGGGCCCCGTCCTGAAGCGCCGCGCTCCCAGCCGCGGAAGGGAAGCGCGACCTCGTCGCCCTGGCTATCCTTACGAGGCTCAGCATGACCGGCACCTCCGTGAGCACGCCGACCACGGTCGCGAGGGCGGCGCCGGAAGAGAGCCCGAAGAGGCTGATCGCTACGGCCACCGCGAGCTCGAAGAAATTGGAAGCGCCGATCATGCCCGCGGGAGCAGCCACCTCGTAGGGGACCTTCCAGGCCCTGGCCCAGCCATAGCCGATGAAGAAGATGAGGTAGGTCTGGATGACGAGGGGCACGGCGATGAGGACGATGGCAAGGGGATTCGAGAGGATGACGCGGCCCTGGAAGGCGAAGAGGATGACGAGGGTGAGGAGGAGGCCGGCCTCCGTGATGCCGTCGAACTTCGAGAGGAATACGCCCTCGAACCACTCCTTGCCCCGCCGCCTGATAAGCCGCGAACGGGTGATGGCTCCGGCGGAGAGGGGGATGACCACGAAGAGGACGACGGAGAGGAGGAGGGTGTCCCAGGGAACGCGCACATCGCTCACGCCGAGGAGGAAGGCGACGATGGGCGTGAAGGCCACGAGGATGACGAGATCGTTCACCGCGACCTGAACCACGGTGTAGCCCGCGTCGCCATCGGAGAGGTAGGACCAGACGAAGACCATGGCGGTGCAGGGCGCCGCGCCGAGGAGGACTGCGCCGGCGAGGTACTCGGTGGCGAGCCCTCCCGGGATGAGGGCCTTGAAGACCACCTTGAGGAAGAAGGCGGCGATCAGGTACATCGTGAAGGGCTTCACGAGCCAGTTCACGACGAGGGTGATGATGAGGCCCTTGGGCCGGCGGCCGGCATTCTTGATGCTCGTGAAGTCGACCTTGAGCATCATGGGGTAGATCATGAGCCAGATGAGGATGGCCACCGGGATGGAGACCCGCGCATACTCGAACCTGCCGAGGAAGGCCGGGACGCCGGGGAGGAAGTAGCCAACGGCCACGCCGAGGCCGATGCAGAGGGCCACCCACAGGGACAGGTACTTGGCGAAGAAACTGATGCCGGGCTTTGGCTGGTCACTCATGCAGGCTCCTTACTCGGTCAACGTAGCGACGACCTTCTTTATACGAGGAGACAACAGGAGTATAAGGGGAAAGGCGACGACGGTCGCGATCGCCCAGGTCCTCATCCCCTGGAGCGTCAGGCCCCGGAGCAGCCGCAGCCGCATGCCCCGCCGTTGGCGGCGCTGCTGTCGCCGACATACTGTATGGCCTCTGCGGGGCATTTGTTGCCGCAGCCCTTGCAGCCCTCGACGCAGCCCTCGGGGAAAATCACGACAGGCGAGGGAGCCTTGGCCTTGTCATACACGCCATGCCGGCACATATCCACGCAGGTGCCGCATTCGACGCACTTCTCGTAATCGATGACGGGGTACCATTTCTTCGACATCGCACTCCTCCTGGCGCATCACATGAAAAGGAAGCCGATTGCATTGAACGTGTATCCGATGACGATGATCCCTGCGGCGACGATCCCGATGAAGGTCGCGAGGAGCCTCGTCTTCACGACCTTCTTGAGCATGATCATGGAAGGGAGCGAGAGCGCCGTGACCGCCATCATGAAGGACAATATGGTGCCAGCCCCGACACCTTTCAGGAACAGGGCCTCCGCAATCGGGATCGTCCCGAAGATGTCGGCGTACATCGGGATGCCCACGGCCGTCGCGATGAGGACGGAGAAGGGATTGTCCTGGCCCAGGACGGTCTGGATCCATTCGGCGGGGATCCAGTTGTGGATGAGGGCTCCGATGCCGACGCCTGCCACGACATAGGGCCAGACCTTTTTCACCGTGGCGAGCATCTGCTCCTTGGCATATTCGAGGCGATCCGACCTGGTCATCTCGGGGACCTCGATGTCCACGCTTCCGGCGGGAGCGGCGAATCGCTCAACGTACTTCTCCATGCCGAGCTTGTCGATCAGGGTGCCGCCTGCGACCGCGAGCACGAGGCCGACGAGGACGTAGGACAGGGCGAAGGGAGCGCCGAAGACGCTCATGAGGAGGACGAGGGCGCCGAGGTCCACGAGGGGAGACGAGATCAGGAAGGAGAAGGTGACCCCCACGGGCAGGCCCGCATTGGTGAAGCCGATGAAGAGGGGGATCGACGAGCAGCTGCAGAAGGGAGTGAGGGTCCCGAGGAGGGCGCTCAGGATGTTGGCGCCGATGCCCCTGAAGCGCCCGAGGATCTTCTTCGTCCGTTCCGGGGGAAAGTGGCTCTGGATGTAGGAGATGATGAAGATGAGGACCGAGAGCAGGACCAGGATCTTGATGAGGTCATAGAGGAAGAACTGCAGGCTGCCGCCCAGCTTTCCCGAAAGGTCCAGGCCCAGGCTGGAAAGGAGGGCGCCGATGAGCTTGTTGAGCCAGCCCATGCCCAGGACCTGCGTCTGGAAGAAATCCCATACCGCACGCATCGAAAAGTCTCCTTGCGCCGGGCGGCAGAGCCGCGTCGGCGTACAGCTTCGCTAGCTCCTCGCGAGAAGCGAGGCAACCTGGTCCTTCGTGAGGACCCTTCCCATGCTCTTGACGATACCGTCTATCGCGAGCGCCGGCGTCGACATGACGCCCATCCCCGCGATCGCAGCGATATCCGTGACCTTCTCGACCTCGGCCTGGATCCCGGAGTCGGCCACGGCCTCCCGGACATGTTCCTCGAGGAGCTTGCACTTGGCGCAGCCCGAACCTAGCACCTGGATCTTCATGATGACCTCCATTGGACGACGAAATCAGGCATCGCAGCTCCCTTTGGTGCAGGCGCAGGCGCCGTTCAGCACGCAGTCCAGGGCCTCCACCATGCAAGGCGTCTCGAGGTGGTAGATACGCTTCTGGCCCTCGCCATGTATCGATACGATGCCGGCCTCGCGCAGGATGGCGAGGTGCTTGGAGACGTTCGTGCGCTCCATGGAGCCGAGGCCGGAGAAGGGTTCGAGCGCTTCGACGAGCTCGCTCACGTTCCGGTCCCCCTCGGAAAGGAGGCGCATGATGACTATTCGCGCAGGACTTGCCATGGCCTGGAAGAGCCCGGCCTGGCGTTCCAGGGTCCCAGGCTCGAGCTTGGAGGCGAGCCGAGGCTCCGTTATGTGAATCATTATTCACATAATATGAAAAGATCCTGCATGAGTCAAGGGCCCACCATGCAGGCTTCAGGCTCCGCGGGAGAGGCGCTCGTCCATCCGCTTCATGGCGCGGGCGTGGATCCTGTCATGCCAGATGGTTCTCCGGATGATCTTCCTGATTGTCCAGGACTCGCCCTCGTATACATGAAGGGCATTGCCCTCGGCCTTCCGCCTCGATGCGAGCCTATCGACCATGGCCTCGCGCGTCGCGACGATGCCGCCGGCCAGGCTGACTTCCTCGCCGACCATACCGAGGTAGTAGTTCTGCACCTTGACGATGTGCTCGAACTGCTGGTCGATGGTGGCGTAGGCATGTCCGTAGAAGGTCATGCGATCATGATGCGGATCGACGATGTCGCGATTTCGGGCCGACTCGAGGCAGGCCGCGACCATCTCCGCCGAACGGTGGAGAAGGGTCATGAAGCGCTCGAAGTCGGCATCGCCATAATCGACGAGCTCGCTCCCGAGGGTGAGGTCGCTGTCTGCATCCTCGATCGTGAGCGCGCTCGAGACCACCGTCTCGAGCGGAGCTTCGGCCGCGCCGGCAAGGGGCTCAGGCAAGCCCAGCCAGTCCGCATAGTCGCCAAGCTCCCGGCCGAGCTTCGCCCTCGCCTCCCCGATGCCCGCGCCGCGGAGGAAGGCCCCGGGACAGTCCTCGACCCAGCCGAGATAGCCCTTGCCGTTGGTCTCATAAGTTATGCGCAACTTTTCCTTCTGGCCGGCATCGCGGCACTCGCCACATCGCCCATGCGTCAGCCAAGGAGGACGATGACGGCTGCCGCCGCATAAAAGGCCTGGCCGAGGCAGTTCACGCCCTGGTCGACCCAGTTCATCGTGATCTGGTCGGTGAACCGGTCCTTCATCGAGGGCGAGCCAAGGGCGCCCATCGCGAGCATGGACAGGATCGAAAGCAAAAAGAAGGCGCCTGCAACCGCGGAGCCGGAGCGGAAGGCGAGCGAAGAGAGGATGCCGAGGCCGCCGAGCTGGAGAACGATCATGACGATCATGGCGATGCGCGCAAGGCGACGGTAGGCAGGCCGCGAAACCGCTCCCGGGGCGTTGGCCGCCACCGCGGAGCCGAGGATGCCCATGAGGAGGATCAGGGCCGCGCCATGTACGGCATAAGAAAGCCCTGGGGCCCATGCAGCCTGCGCTTGCCCCGAGGCTCCCTGCTTCGCAAAGAGGATGAGCGCGGAGGTCGTGGCAAGGAAACCGATGGCCATCGAGGGGAACATCTGGTCGTAGAGGAAGCCCGATTCACTCACGGGTCTTCCGGCTATCGCGTCGCGCAGCTTGGAAGCGGCCTTGAGGCAGCCGGCGAGGAAGGCGAGCACCGCCCCCGCCAGCATCATGCGCGAAAGACCTGCTCCGCCGCTTCGGGCGATGCTTCCCGCTATGCCGACGGAGCCGGCAAGGTAGAGGACGTTCGGGACGAAATCCACGAGGGCCAGGCTCCGGCTCGCGTTGCGCATGCTACCTCCATTGGAAACGCCGGACTCGGGCAGGCCCCGGCCGCGAGGTTCCGGACCCGATATGATAGCGACTCGCGGGCAAAAAAAAAGGGAAAGCCGCTTTTCAGCTGCTTTCCCTTTCATCGGGCAAGGCGGAGTCGCCCTCCGCGCCGATACATCCATGTCTCGTCGCTCCGGGCCGCGCATCGTCCCTGTCGCGCGCATACGTCGCTTCGCTCCGTGTACCGTAAGGAATGGATAGTAGTCTGCGCTATCGCGCAGATCGGAATCCATGCGCGCTATTCCTCGCTCCGCTCGGCGGGACGAAGCGTTCGACTCCGCGCTTTTAAAAAAGAGAAAGTCGCCGAATGGCGACTTTCCTTTTTTCGGGCAAGGCGGAGTCGAACCGCCGACCCCGAGTCCCCCAGACTCGTACGCTAACCATCTGCGCTATTGCCCGGTTGCTTCCTTTCGGAGAGCGAATCGAGGTTAACACGGTTGGCTGGAACGGGTCAAGAGCCGGGAGAAAAAGGCTTTACGGGCGGGAGGAAGATGGCGAGGGTCCGAGAAAGGGCCTCGTCCGCGGCGGAAACGAGGTCGTAGCCTCCCGAATGGAGGCACCAGTCATAGATCATGCCTCGCGAGAAACGGAGGAGGTAGGAGGTGATGTAGTCGGCCTCGAGATCGGGCCTGAGCTCGCCCCTCTCCTGGCCTTCGACGACCACCGCGCGCAGGATGGAGGGGAGGCTCCGCTCGCCCGAGATGAAGAAGCTCGTGCCGTTCTCGAGCTGGCTCTTGTAGACCTGGCGGATGAGGTCGAGCCCGGTTTCCTCTGCGTAACGGACCTGGTGGGCGATGAACTCCCTGATGCGACCCGGAGCGTCGACCGAGCTGAAATGTCCGCGGACCTTCTCGTCAAAATAGCGGTCACAGAGGGAGTAGCCCTCCACGATGAGGTCGGCCTTGGTCTTGAAGTGGTGGTAGAAGGAGCCCTTTGCCACGCCGGCGAGCTTGCAGATTCGTTCCACGGAGACCTGGTCGAAGCCTTCCTCGCCGATGAGCCTCGTCGCGGTCGCGTAGATGCGCGACCTCGTCTCCATCGCCTGGCGTTTGCGCTTGCCCGGCGCCGGTTCTGCCGTTTCCATACGCCAGAGTATAGCCCCGGAAGGTCGGTCCGTGTAATGACCGGGAGGAGCGGGGCGATGACATATCGATCGTTTTTTATCTATTGTCATGTTTCACCGACCGTGGTACAATAAGATATTTCATTGACCGCAGTCGACGAAAATCGCCGACTACGGATTGCGTCAATTTCATGGGGAGGCAGGACATGTCTGACAAGCAGGAACGCGTGAGGAAGCTCACCTCTACCTTCGGCACCTGGTACGAGGACAGGGCTTGGCTCGAAAAGGGCCACATGACCAAGAAGCTCTGGCCCTACGACACGATGTTCTCGCCCATCCGCGTGAACCGCCTCACGCTCAAGAACCGCCTCGTCATGGCGCCCATGGGCAACGTGAGCATGGCCGAGGAATCGGGCAGGCCCAACACCAAGATGATCGAGTACTTCACCGAGCGCGCCAAGGGAGGCGTGGGCCTCATCACCTCCGGACTCATCCCCGTCAGCCACGGCGTCGACCCCACGGTCACCGAGCTCGGCGACCTCACCTACTTCCCCCGCATCGACCGCTCGCGCTCGGTCTTCGCCGGCTGGCGCGACCTCGCCGAGCGCTGCCACGCCCACGGCGCCCGCTTCTTCATCCAGCTCACGCCCGGCCTCGGCCGCGTGGGCAGCCCCGAGTGCCTCCTCAAGAAGACGAAGCTCCCGGTCTCGGCCTCGTGGAACCCCAACTTCTACATGCCCGTCCTCCCCTGCAAGCCCCTCTCGGACCGCGGTGCGCGCCGCATCATCAAGAACGCGGGCCAGGCCGCGGCCGACGCCAAGTCCGCGACCATCGACGGCATCTACCTCCACGGCCACGAGGGCTACCTCCTCGAGCAGATGACGAACCCCGCCTTCAACCGCCGCAGGCTCGGCGCCTTCCGCAACTGGATGGAGTTCGGCCTCGCCATGGTCCGCGAGATCCGGGAGCGCACCGGCCCCGACTACCCCATCATGTACCGCATCGACCTCTCCCTCGTCCTCAACGAGACCTACGGGAAGCGCATGGAAACCGTGAAGAGCCTCCGCAAGTTCCGCGGCGAGAGGACGGTCGACGAGACCCTCGAGTACATGGAAGCCCTCGTGAAGGCCGGCGTCGACCTCTTCGACGTGGACTTAGGCTGCTACGACAACTGGTGGCTCCCCCACCCGCCCACACCCATGGCCCCCGGCTGCTACCTCGAGGTATCGCGCATCGTGAAGGAGCACTTCAGGGCGAAGGGCGTCAAATCCAACGCCGGCCTCGAGGTGCCCGTCGTGGCCGTTGGCAAGCTCGGCTACCCCGACCTCGCCGAGGCCGCGTTGCGCGACGGAGACTGCGACATGATCATGCTCGGTCGCCCCCTCCTCGCCGACCCCGAGTGGCCCAACAAGGCCTACGCGGGCCGCGTGGCGGAGATCTGCCCCTGCATCGGCGACCAGGAGGGCTGCATCAACGAGTTCGTCGAGGGCGGACACCCCCAATGCACGGTAAACCCGCGCACCGGCTTCGAGGACATCATCCACGCCGACCTCTCGCAGGCGGCCCGGGCCAAGAAGGTTGCCGTCATCGGTGGCGGCCCGGCGGGAATCCTCACGGCCTGCATGGCGGCGCGCCGCGGCCACAAGGTCACCCTCTACGAGGCGAGGAGCGAGCTCGGCGGCATGCTCGTCCCCGGCTCGCGCCCCGCCATCAAGTTCGACATCGTGAACTACCTCGCCTACCTCCGCGCCGAGGTCGACAAGGCCTCGGCCGAGCACGGGCTCAAGGTCGAGCTCTCGGCTTCGCCCTCGCCCGCCGAGCTCAAGGCCGCAGGCTATGATACGATCGTGACCGCGACCGGCTCGAAGCAGGCGCGGCCGCCGGTGCCGGGCATCGATTCGAAGAACGTCGTCTACGCCGTCGACATCCTCCGCGACCCTTCGATCGCCAAGGCCGCGAAGTCTGTCCTCCTCGTGGGCGGAGGCGTCGTCGGCTGCGAGACCGCCTACTTCCTCGCCCACGAGCTCGGCAAGGAGGTCACCCTTGTCGAGATGCTGCCGGACATCATGAAGGGCGTCTGCACCGCGAACCGGGGCTGGCTCCTCCACTACCTCGAGGAGCGCGGCGTACGCATCTGGAACTGTACGAAGCTCGCGTCTGTGGGGCAGGGCCAGGCCAAGGTCATGCGCAACGTCTCGAAGACCGTGCCCGATCCCCTCGTCACCTGGACCCCCCTCCTCCCCGAGAACGTTTCGAACCCCTTCGCGCCGAAGATGAAATACGAGCCGCGGGAAGAGACGGTCCCCGCCGACCTCGTGGTCCTGGCGGCCGGTGCCCGCCCCAACGATGCCGCATATCGCGCCCTCGTCGAGGCCCACGCCGCCCCGGAGATCCGCAACATCGGCGACTCCTTCACCATGGGCCGCGTCCTCGAGGCGAGCCGGGCCGCCTTCGCCACCGCGACAGCCCTGTAGCCCGGCCGGAACGCGGTGGCGACGCCACCGCGACAGCCCTGTAGCCCGGCCGGCAATCGACCATGACGCCGCCGCGGCGCCGTCCCGCCGCGGCGGCTTGAAACGCGGGGGGGCGCGGGGCTAGGCTGGGAGTCCAAGGATGGATCCCGCCATGCCCCGCACTCCTCGCCACCAGTTGCGCAAAAGATACTTCCCGGCCCTCGAGCAGAGGAATTTCAGGCTCTTCTGGCTTGGCCAGTGCGTCTCGGTGATCGGGACCTGGATGCAGAACGTGGGCCAGGACTGGCTCGTCCTCGAGCTCACGGGCTCGGCGGCCAAGCTCAGCGTCGTGAGCGCTGTCCAGTTCGTGCCCATGATGTTCCTCGCCCTCTTCGCAGGCCCCTTCGTCGACCGCTTCCCCAAGCGCAGGACCCTCATCATCACGCAGTCGGCCCTGGCCC